>ERZ772799.15-NODE-15-length-83660-cov-4.851755_pt1 | contig 83660 bp, 63 predicted proteins | sample MGYA00511345_ERZ772799 | MGnify/ENA primary metagenome ERZ772799 (study PRJEB29015, sample SAMEA2738037) | human oral metagenome | biome: human oral; feature: human-associated habitat; material: saliva | place: China | collected 2238 ... | reverse complement strand
GCCACAACACACTCCAATCAATCAGACCGTGTTGCAACCACCACTAGAATCCAGCCATCACCGTCATCCTGAATTTGACTCCATCCGCGATCACAGCTACCCCTGTCAGCTTATGGGCGTAGTTACGGGATGTCTACAAGCAGGTTTTTCAAGACCTGGCTCGCCTCTCAGCACCGAATCCACCACGATAGTGTTGCGATTGTCACAATGGACGGATTTGTCAGTTTCAAGTGCGCTGCCACCGAAGAACTCCCCCAGCGCAATAACACTCACGGATTCCTTTCACATCGCCACCTGGCCGGCAACACTATCGACGAGCACCACATGCCACATCCAATAACGACTCAATCCCGGCATGGACGGGTAACGGACCTCCTTGTACAAGGGCCGTAGGATGGATGTTACATACCAGTCCTTGTCCGCTGACGCCACGTCAGTAACGCTAGATACTCGACATGTTCACCAGCGACAAGTACGTTGTCTTAGAGGTCACCTATAGCATCATCAGGACATCATTGATACCTGCCGTGCCGCCTAACGCACGCGTGGGTAAGGATCTGGTGCAAGACGAAATCAACACGCTCACCTGCGTGCATATACTGAGATGATACCTGACTGAACTCATCATGCTAAGTAGAATATTCGAACGCAAAGCAGGGGAGGACCCTGACCATTTTGCCCACGCCACATCTTAATGCCATTAACTTGAGTCTCTAACACATACGTGGCTCCAAATCTCGATTACACCCCCAAAACTATGAACCCAATAAAGGTTTTAATTAAATTTCTAGAACTGGTAGACAAAAAACCTGCGATCACCATCAGCTTTTATCGTCAGCATTAAGCCAAAATAAATGCGCCCGCCAAAATTTGGCGGGCGCAGGCGTATCTATTGGCGTCTATTTGCGCCCTCGGGCGCGGGCCCTACGCCAGCCCACGATAGTCACCCAAACGCCAGCTATGGCCACGCCAAAGCCCAGGTTGGTCACAATAGACAAAGTATCTAAGCGCTCTATGTGCATAGGCGGCCCCACCACCTTGGTGTCCTTAGTGTTTTGACACTTAATCACATAGGTGCCAGCAGTGGTTGAGGTAAAACTTCCCGGCGGGAACTTCGAACTACCTTCCTTATAGGCCACCGCTTTGCCAGCTGGATCGCTCACGCTACAGCTATCAACGTCCCTTGTGGTCAGAGAGTAGAGCATGTAGTTAGTCTTGGCCTCCAAGGCCACCTGCCCAGACTCGGGCAGCAGCTGCCCAGCCTTAAAGGAACCAGGGCCTCCCGTCAGGTACAACAAAGAGCCAGCCAGGCTCACCATGGGCACCACCAGCATCATGAACACGCCGATAATAAACAGACGCCAGCGGCCGCGTTGCTTCTTCTTACGGGGTACAGCCCGGTAGACAAAACGCCCCCCGGGAGCCAAGCGGTAGTGCCCAGCCGGTTCGTCGTCGTCGTTAGTAACGTTATAGCCCTCACGGACAGCCGAGCGGCCTGGAGCGCGCGTCCCCTCACCACGAGAAGACTTGCGCCCCTCATGGTCAGCGCGATCCTTATCGTCAGACCAGTAACTATAGCTTCCGGTTATGTTGTCATAGCGGTCATAAACGTGGTCAGAGCGCCCCTCACGCCCGGCCTGGCCTTCACGCCCGGCCTGGCCCTCATGGCCATGCTCAGCCTCATGATCGCTCAGCCCCTCGGGTCCGGCCAGGCTTTCATGTTCAAAGTGGCCCTCATTTTCAGCTTCGCGCTCACGCTCGCGTTCACGGGCTCGCTTAACATACTCCGCCTCAGCGGCAGCAAAATCGCGCTTAGCGGCGCGGCGTTTAGCCCGACGCTCAGCCAGACGCCGCGCTTTAGCTTCACGCTCACGCTCAGCCTCGCGAGCCTGCTTTTCACGCAGAACGGCCAGCTCCTCAGGGTTCAAACGAACCCCGTATTTGGGCTGGCCGTCCTCAGTTTGGTAATCGCTCACTTGGCCTGACGCAGCAGCTCTAGGGTCTCGCTAGCAACCTGCTCCTGCTTGACGTTAGCAACCACGTTCTCCACGAACAGGCGGCCGAGCACAATCGCGGTTACGGTGGGCAGGAAGCCCAGCAGCAAAGAGATCAGGAAGGCCACAAAGCCGTTCGAGTCAGTGCTGCCATAGCCGCCAGGATGACCGTAAATGGTGGCGAATGCGTACACATATACGGCTTTGGAGCTAGCAGCAGCACCCGCACAGATCAGCCAGGTGAAGACGGCGGTGACGGTGATGGTCAGGTTAGCCAGCTTGGCGCCGGTTAGGGCAAAGGACTGCTTGAAACCAAAGTCGAACAGCGCACCAATCGGGCTGGGCTGGGCCGGGGCAGCCGGCGGGTAAGCGCCGTAGCCCTGCTGAGCGGCGTAAGCGTTGGGGTCGTAGCCAACAGCCGGAGCGCTGGCAGCCACAATCGGGTTACCGTAGGCGTCTAGCTGTACGCCACCGGCAGCGGTCTGAGCAGAGGGGGCGCCGTAGTAGGCACCTGCGGGGGCAGGGATGTCAGTAGCGGGAGCCGGAGCACCGTAGGGCTGCTGGGGCTGGGGAACCTGGTTGTAGTCAGTCATAAAAGTCTGCCTCCAGTTAGATTTTCTTAGGGCTTTTAATACCCAGTTATGGGTTAGCCCTGATGGACTCCCCCTTAGCCTAACTCGAAAACCTTAGTTTCGTCTGGATCCGCGTTGCACAGTGACTTGTACTTCACCATCACTACCCGCCGCGAAAACGCGCGCACCTGCGTTAATACGCCAACGCAAAATGCGATTTTCTGCCTGTAGGGCAGCGTTTTGCTCTTCGAGCAGCAAAATCCGGCGGATCCCCTCTAAGTTAATTCCGGCTTGGCTGAGGGTTTGGATATAGCGCAGTTTTTCGACGTCGCTATAGGAGTAACGCCGTCCACGCCCGCGTGACCGCTTGGGACTAACTAAGCCCAGGCGGTCATATTGGCGCAGCGTTTGTGGGTGCATCCCGGCCATTTGTGCGGCCGCAGACACCACATATACGGCCCGGTGGCGGGCGTCAGGCTCTAGTGAGCCGATCCCCTGGCCACGGCGTTTCACTTGGATACCGCTTCTTTGAGCTTAGCGCGCGGGTCGGCGTCACCCATGGCGGCGTCGAATTCTTCCAGAGCCTTACGGGCCTCGGCAGATAGCTGCTTAGGTACCGCAACTTCCAGGGTTACTAGCAGGTCAGTGTTGCCCTTAGAAGTGTGGGCACCCTTTCCGCGCAGTCGCACCACGCTTCCCGACGACGTGCCCGGCTTTACCTTAATCTTGCTGAAAGTGCCGTCAAAGTTAGGTACCTCAACGACGCCGCCCAGGGCAGCTTCCTTCAGGGAGATCGGTACGCTCAGGCGCAGGTCTTTACCGTCCTGCTTGAACACCGGGTGGGGGCGAACCTTGATGTTAACCACCATGTCGCCGGCGTCGCCGCCGTCGGTGCCGGGGCGGCCTTTACCGCGCAGACGGATCTTTTGCCCGTCCTTAACGCCCGCCGGGATACGCACCTTAACAGCCCGCCCATCAGCAGTAATTTCCACCATGGTGCCGTTGACGGCGTCACGGAATTCCAGCGTGGCGTCAGTGACCACATCCTGGCCGCGCTTGGGGCGTGAGAAGCTGAAGTTGAAAGGCCCAGGGCGTCCGTCGCGACCACGCGTAGGCGAGGAGTAGCCGCCAAACATTTTCATCAGGTCATCAATGTTGATGTCTGCGCCAGCCGTGCCGCCAGCGAAACCGCCTGAGCCTGCGCCACCACCAAACATGGAGCCAAACAGGTCATTAAAGCCCGCGTTGGCCCCACCTGAACCGGAGGTGAAGCGAGCACCGCCACCAGCCATGGAACGGATAGCATCATATTGCTTGCGGTCTTGCTCATTAGAGAGCACCGCATAGGCCTCGCTGACCTCTTTGAACTTCTTCGCAGCCTCGGGATTGTCAGCGTTACGATCCGGGTGGTACTGCCTGGCTAGCTTGCGGTAAGCCTTCTTGATGGCGGTGGCGTCAGCGTCTTTAGCAACACCTAGTACCGCGTAAAAATCCTTAGTCATCCAGTCTTGACTGGCCATAATGTGGTCCCCACCTCCTAAATAAGGGGAAAGTCATTAATAGTTTCTTTTTTGGTTTCCGCTTTTTTCTTTAGCGGCTTTATTTTTATAGCGACGGCGCAGGTAAAAGCTCACCTGCGCCGTCGTTATTTGCATGGTGCTTAGGCCGGGTTGGCGACCTGCACGCGAGCGTGGCGGACCACGCGCTCGCCGAGCATGTAACCGGGCTGGATCACCAGGTTCACCGTAGGTTCGGTGACTTCAGTGGAATCCACTGCCATCAGGGCTTCATGCAGGTTAGGGTCGAATACGTCCCCGGCCTGGCCAAAGCGGGTAAGTGAGAACTTGTCTTTCAAGATGTTCTCAATTTTGCTGCCCACCGCTTCAAAGGAACCAACCAGGTCCCCGTGTTGGCGGGCTAGTTCGATCTCATCCAAGACCGGGATTAGTGCTTCAGTGACCTGCTGGGCACCGGCTTCGCGGTGAGAGGCAGCCTGTTCGCGAGAGCGACGCACATAGGCGTTGTACTCCTGCTGCAGGTTGTACAGGTCAGCGTGGGCACGGGCCAGCTGGTCCGTGGTTTCGTCTAGCTTGACCTGTAACTCCTGGGCAGTGACCTGACCGGCCTCGGCCGCCTCCTGGGCGGCGTCGGCTGCGTCTTGGGCCGCGTCAGCCGCGTCCTGGGCGGCCTGGTTGGCGGCGTCGACGGCGTCGGTTACGTCAGCCTCAGCGAAGGCCTCGTTAACCTGGTCAGCTAGGGCCTGTAGGTCCTCGTTTGAGGGCTCAGTGCTCACTTGTTTTCCTCGTCATCAACGATTTCGGCGTCAACGATGTCGTCGTCGGCCTTGGGCTGCGAGCCAGCGGAGGCGCCGGGGAAACCACTGCCAGCAGCGGGACCAGCCTGCTCGGAGGCGTACAGGGCCTGACCGATCTTCTGGCCTACCTCGTTGAGCTTGTCCTGAGCGGTGCGTACGGCGTTGATGTCGTCGCCCTCAAGGGACTTCTTCAGCTCGTCAACAGCTGCGGAAACCTCGGAGTGGACGTCCTCGGGCAGCTTGTCCTTGTTCTCGCGCAGTAGCTTCTCGATGGCGTAGGCCTGCTGCTCAGCGGCGTTGCGGGTCTCAGCCTCTTCGCGACGCTTCTTGTCCTCGGCGGCGTGAGCTTCGGCTTCCTTGATCATGCGGTCGATGTCCTCCTTGGGCAGGGCGCTGCCACCGGAGATGGTCATGGACTGCTCCTTGCCGGTGCCCTTGTCCTTAGCGGACACGTGTACGATGCCGTTGGCGTCGATGTCGAAGGAAACCTCGATCTGGGGCACACCGTGCGGGGCCGGGGCGATACCAGTCAGCTCGAAGGTGCCCAGCGGCTTGTTGTCACGGGCGAACTCACGCTCACCCTGGTAGACCTGGATCAGCACGGAAGGCTGGTTGTCTTCAGCGGTGGAGAAGATCTCGCTGCGCTGAGCCGGGATGGCGGTGTTGCGCTCGATCAGCTTGGTCATGATGCCACCCTTGGTTTCGATACCCAGGGACAGCGGGGTCACGTCGATCAGCAGCACGTCCTTGCGGTCACCCTGGATAACACCGGCCTGCAGGGCGGCACCGATGGCCACAACCTCGTCGGGGTTAACGCCCTTGTTGGGCTCCTTGCCACCGGTCAGCTGGCGGACAACGTCGCTGACGGCGGGCATACGGGTGGATCCACCTACCAGCACCACGTGGTCGATGTCACTGACCTTGACGCCGGCGTCCTCGATTACCTTGTGGAACGGCAGCTTGGTGCGCTCTAGCAGGTCAGCAGTCATTTCCTCGAACTGGGCGCGGGTTAGCTTCTCGTCCAGGTGGATCGGGGTGCCGTCGGGGCCCATGGATAGGTACTGCTGGTTGATGGTGGTGCTCATGGCGCTGGACAGTTCCTTCTTGGCCTGTTCAGCGGCGTCACGTAGACGCTGCATGGCGATCTTGTCCTTGGACAGGTCTACACCGGTGTTGGACTTTACGCGGTCGATCAGCCACTTGACGATACGGTCATCCCAGTCGTCACCACCGAGGCGGTTGTCACCGGCGGTGGCGCGCACCTGAATGGTGGAGAAGCCGTCGTCGTCCTTACCAACCTCAAGCAGGGAGACATCGAAGGTACCGCCACCGAGGTCGAATACCAAGATGAGCTCGTCTTCCTTACCCTTTTCGAGGCCGTAAGCCAGGGCGGCTGCGGTGGGCTCGTTGACGATACGGTCAACCTTGAGGCCGGCAATGGTACCGGCGTCCTTGGTGGCCTGACGCTGAGCGTCGTTGAAGTAGGCGGGGACGGTGATAACCGCGTTGGTGACGGGCTCACCCAGGTAAGCCTCGGCGTCGGCCTTTAGCTTGGCCAGGATGAAGGCCGAAATCTGCTGGGCGTTGTAGTCCTTGCCGTCAATGTTCACCTTCCAGTCAGTGCCCATGTGGCGCTTGACGGAGGAGATGGTGCGGTCAACGTTGGTGACTGCCTGACGCTTGGCAATGTTGCCAACCAGAATCTCGGGCTTGGCGTCAGGGCCGGTGGCCTTGGAGAAAGCTACTACTGAAGGGGTAGTGCGGCCGCCTTCAGCGTTAGGGATGATGGTGGGCTCCCCGCCTTCAAGGACGGAGATAGCAGAGTTGGTGGTTCCTAGGTCAATACCCACAGCGCGTGCCATAGTGTGTGCTCCTTGTTTGTTCTGTCTGTAATGTCTTTACTCAAGTATTCAAGTTGAGCCAGTGACTGTCAACTCTCTTCTTGAGTCCACCTAGCTCAACTTTGCTAGGGAGTGAATCATTCCCACTATTTGATGTGAGCTGACACACTTTTAACTTTATGTCCTATCCTGAGCTTGTGGGCCCAGCCAAAGACTCCCCCTCACCACCAAACTCACTGTCAGCTGCTTGGCTAGACTCACGCCGAAAGTTAGGGCGTGGGCACCACTGGTTTTGGTCTTCACTAACCGCCATTAATTCCGGCCCTAGCTGGCACCGCGCTGCACGTTGGACCGCCACTGTATGCGGCGGTCTACTTGGCTGCGCCCTAGTTTTGGGGCCTTCCCACGCCACTTTGGGCTTGCTCGGGGCCCAGTGCGCCAACGTTGGGCGCGAAGAGCCACTACGCCGACGCACAGTCTCTATGGCAATCAATGGCCTGGTCTCACTGGGTTTCTTTTTCCTGGGTTGGTATGCAGCCCCTTACCCTTGGCTGATTCCCCCCTTAATTACGGCTATGACTTTTACGACCGTGTGGGTGTGGCACGCCCTGATGGTGGGCCCTCCGGGGCCTACAAACACGGTGTTTGCCGGGGCCTACGGAACCTATATGGCCTCCACCCATTCAAGCGCACTAGAAACAATTGTTTCGGTTAACTCCCTGGCTTTCCTATTTGCTGCCTTAACCTCGATTGCCTTGATTGCCTGGCACCCCAACTCCCCTGCCCGCGAGGCTATCGCCACCGCAGAGGCCGCCGTCGCCGACTATGAAGCCAGCTTTGACAAGCCCCAATACGAGCGCGGGCCGCAACGCTCAGCCGCCTATAGCGCGGTGAATGAGGCCTGGTACACCCTGCGTAGTGCCCGCACCGCCAACGAGCGCCCCCACACTGCCGCCTCACGTCAGCTGCATTCGCGCCTGCGTCGCCTGCATCGGCGCCTGGTGTTGGGACTGCAAAGTGAGTCTTTTCCCGCCCAAAATCAGGCCACCGGCTCACATTTTTTACGCACCCCCCTGGGCCGACCTCGCCCAAGCTACCTGCTGCGCAGGGCTTTCCATAAGGGCTCTCGCCCTTGGTTAACGGCGGTGCGGGCGCTGATTGCGGTGCTGCTAGCCACCACCTCTATGTTTTTTTCGCCTACCGCACATACTTCTTGGGCGGTGCTTAGCGCCCTGATTGTGCTGCAAAACGGCACTAGTCGTATGGATATGTCGGTGCGGGCACTGCACCGTGTAGTTGGCACTAGCCTGGGTTTAATTAGTGCTTTGGCGATAATGACGCTGGGGCTGGAGCCGTGGACCAAGCTGGTAATTATTTTCGCCTGCCTGCTGGGGATGAACCTGACGGCGAAACGTAACTACGCGGTGGCGGTTTTCTTTATCACCACCTACTCGATGCAGATGCTTCCGCCCACTGCCCATTACTCCACTTCACTACTGTTTGCCGATCGCCTACTAGAGACTTTGGTGGGGGCAGCTACGGCCTTGGTGGCGATTTGGTTGGTGGGCCGCCATGCCCCGGTTTTGTTGGTGCGGCGCCAATATCGTGCGGTTTTGCGGGCTATTACGGCTGTTCTCGACGACGCCGCTCGCGCCGAGGTGGATACTTTGCCGGCCTCTGCGCACCGACGCAACCTAGCTTTTGAGCTGTCTCAGTCCGGTACGGTTTTGGCTGGGGCACGGGCCGACGACGCCGCTAGCCTGGTGGGTTGGCATGAGTTATCGCGGGAAATTTCCCGGTTTGGTTTTGACGTGTTGGCTTCTGTATGGCGCAAATCTAGCGCTGGCCAGGCCCAACAGGCCCAGCTGGCGGCTGCCCAGGCGGCGCAGAATCTACGTGATTTTGTACGCGACCTGCCCCCGCTTTCAACCACCAATATTGATACTGCCGCGCTAACTAAACGGGTTAGCTTGGCGCGCACCTTATACCTGGCAGATGCCTAAAAATAGAAAGCAGCAAGCTATACAACTTACTGCTTTCTGATTGCTATGTTATGCCAGTATTTTACCGGGCAGGCATTTGTGCCGAAAAATAATGGTTATAGCGGCGTAAGGAGTTAGAAAATTACTTCTCGTCCTTGTGTACGGCGTTCTTAACGCCTTCGATTGCGCCCTCTACAGAGTCCTTGACGTCCTCAACAGCGCCCTTAACCTTGTCAGCGAACTTTTCCGCAGTGCCTTCAGCTTCCGTCTTCTTGTCGCCGGTAACCTTACCCACAACTTCCTTGGCTTCAGCCTTGGCGTGGTTGATGCTGTCCTTGATCGACATAACTGTGCTCCTTTTCGAGTTGAGTTGATTATTTATCTGTTAAATCTTAGTTTTAGAAAATTGCTTACGCTTTTTTACCGAAGAAGAATGAAACTACAGCAACAACGATTACTGCACCCAAGATAGAGGGAATTAAAGCCATGCCAGCCAGAGCTGGCCCCCAGGTACCAAACAGTGCTTGACCTACAGTAGATCCCACTAAGCCGGCAACAACGTTGGCAATTACCCCCATCGCGCCACCCTTTTTAGTAATCGCACCTGCGACAAAACCTATAAAGCCGCCAACAATAATTGACCAGATCAAAATTCCGCTCCGTTCGTATTATTTATGTGGAAAGTTTCTTGCCCTCCATCGACACTGCGATAGACACAGCCTAAGGTGCAGGCAGCATCGCCTATTCAAGGGAGACTAGCACCCAGAAATAAAATATGTTGTGTAACACCTGCAATTGTTAGTGTAGCATAATGTTGACAATGTTATCAACTAAAATGGTAATTTCTATCAAAAATGTCCGTTTACGGTAGTTGCTTGCAATGCGCATTTATGCTGCTAGGGCTGTTGGTTTGGGTCTGGGCCAGCCTTAGCGGCGGCGTTAGCAACTAGATGCCAAGGCCCCAGATTTAGTGGCCTTGATACCCGCACTATCAGGTCTTGCCCCTCGATCAAGCATTGCTTGAGGCTAGCTTGATTGTCGCTAGCAACCTTGCCGGCTTGTTGGCAAGGCTGCGCCCCACCGGCAGCTAGTGGATCATTAAGTGCTTGAGCACCAGCCAGGGCGGCCAGGTCAGCTGCGCTTTGAGCTTTAGCGGCGCCGCTATAGGCCGCCGCCACCAGGGCGATCACCCCAGAAAGCAGCAACGCTAAAGCGATTAAAGCCAGTGAAAGTACCGTGCCCGAGCCCTGCTCCCAGCTGCGGGCTTTGCTTTTAGCAGGCTGGTTCATGGCTGATCCCGTGGGGCGCAGGCGGTGGCTCGAATGGTCCAACCCAGCATGTTTAGGATGGGTGGCAGTGACACGCTGGCCTGCGCACATTCTCCACTAACACTGATTTGGGCCGCGCCATAAGCTCTAGCCGCTGCCGCATAGGGGTCCTCACCGGCCAGCTGCGCCCTGGCCGCCGCATTGGCTGCGCCTACTGCCCGCACCTGCCTAACACCTACAGCGGCCAAGCCCAGCACTAGTGCTAGCACTGCGATAACTGCTGGCAGAGTTAAGGCTAGTTCAGCGCTAACCATGCCCCGACAGTTGCAACTAGCCCTGCCAGTGCAGGGGTGGGCGCAGCTTCGCCTGCGCCCACAACGCACACCTAAACCCTGGGGAGTGGTGGCGGCGCAAGTATTTAAGGGCTTGCGCCGCCACCTTGGCATAAGCTGCAGGCGGCCGTTTAATCCGCCCAGGCCCATCAGGACACGCTCAGCGCGCTAGATAGTAGCGACTCGATCATTGGGCGTAGCCCACCAGAGCGAATAATCGCCAGTAGCAGCCCCGCAAAGGCTGCGGCTGCCACAGTGCCAATGGCGTACTCGGCTGTGGCCATACCGGCTTCAAGATCTAGGCGCTTATCGCCCTGGACGTCATCTTCAGGCTTAACGCACTGGGTCTCCGTAGCCTCCTTTACCTCCTTGACTGGCTGGCTGCCAGGCGTTGGAGACGCAGGCGGCTGCTCATGTGCCTGCTCCATGGTTTCCTCCTTTTGCCCTAATTTGGGGCAGTTTCGACTGGATGGGTGGCCTGATTGGCCAGCCCGTAAACAGTTTGTGGCGCCTTGGCTAGCGCCTGCTTGCAGCCTGTGGATAGGGGCTGTAGGGGTAAATTTGTTCCCCACCTGTGCTCAAAAAAGCATCAGCGATGACGCCGCCAGCAGAGGCATCAGCAGCTGGCAGCGTCACTTGTAGGCACAGCGGCAGCTGCAAAGAGAACAGGCGAAAGAGAGCAGACGGGCTGCGGATCAAAAGCCACACCGGCAAGATTCACGCAGATGCGGGACTTGTGGGCCGGCTCGCCAGCGGCCGGAGGCACGGCAGTCTTAGCCGGCGCACCACTCAGTTGGGAGTTTCAGCCAATTAGGTGGCAGTAAGCCAGTTAAGTGGGGCAACCAGTTAAGCGCCAGCAAGCACGCTGCGGCCCAAATAAACCACGGCCGGCACAATCGCCAACAAAATAAAGGCCGGTAAATGACACAGCCCCAGCGGCAACACCAGCCGCACCGCCAACCGGTTAGCATCCGCGCTAGCCTGGCTTTCACGCTGATCACGTAGGGTTTGTGCCCAAGCTTCAAGCATCGGTAGCGGGTTGGCCCCAACCAGCCAGGCCGGCGCTAAACATTGACTAAGTGCCTTATAGCCAGCCCGATTTGGCGCAGCCAGGCTCCAAGCTTCATCCCAACTCGCCCCAATTTCCAGCGCCCGCGCCACAAATCCAAAATCCTTGATTTCACAGGCAAACCCCAGCGCCTCCAGGCACCTGGGGATACTGGCGCCACTATGCAGCGCCGCGCCGCACAGATCCAGCAGTAAGGCGTCGTCGAACTGGTTAACTTCCTCCTGAGCACGCCCCACCATGCGGGAAGTAACCAGGCGCCCCACACACAAAAACCCCAGCCCACCCAGAGCCGTGATGGTGCCCAGGGCACCGTCGAGCCAAAACTGCCACACCCGCACCCCTAAAAGCGCCCCTAAAGCCACCCCCACCAGCGGTAAAGCAGCCAACATGCGGGCCGTGGCCACCGGCGCCGCCAAAGCCGCATAACGTTGCTGCGCGCCGCGCGTAGCCTGCGTGATCATACCGGCCACCTGCCCTAACACCTGCGCCAGGGGCGAGCCCAGGCGCTGCGCCAAACGCTGCCCCGCCAGAGCCGATCTAGCCGCGAGCGCATTGACCCCCGCCTGTTGGCGCCGACTTTGCCCCAGCCACCAGGGGGTTTTGGTCGCAATCAAGCTGTGCAGGTAGAGGCTTTCGCCCGCCTGGTTAAGTTGGCTGGGCACCCCGGCCTCGGCTAGGGCTTGGCTCCAGGCTTGGGTGGGCATCTGTCCGCCAGTAAGTCGCACCGATACCTGCACTAGCAGCATATTTAGTGCCACTGGTGGTTTACGTTTGGGTAGTGCTGGTAGGTGTATGGGGCGGCTTCGGCGTAGGGGTGCACACCAGCACCAGGCCACTAGGGTCAGCAAGCTGGCTAGTAAAAGCGGGTGGGTTTGGATTACTGCGGCGACGGCGCTAAACGCTACTGTCAGGGCGGTTTCTAGGGCACTTTCTAGGGCACTCGCGGCCAGTGCGAACAGCGTGGCCAGCACGGATAGTTCTGACAGCGCGCCGCTGACTTTGTAGGTGGTGGCGCATAGTTTGGCTAGTGTTTCTAGTAGCTGCCAGGCCATGGTTAGCTGCCTAGGGCTTGGTTTAGCGCTGGCCCGAGGCGCCGCCGCAGTAGCTCTAGGCCCGCACCTGGCACTAGCTGCCCATCATCATTCCAGGTCAGGGCGTCTTGGCAGATTAGTTCTCCAGCTTGGCGCCATAGCACTGCCAGGCTGCGTAGCCGGCGTAGGCCTTGCTGGCGTTCTAGGTGTATTACTGCGTCTAGGGCGCTGGCTGCCTGTAGGTTTAGGGCTTGGGGGGTTAAACCGGCTAGGGCCCCTAGGGCGGCTAGTCTTGCGGGCACATCCACTGCACTGTTGGCGTGGAGCGTGGCCCAGCCTCCCTCATGGCCGGTGTTGAGGGCGGTGAGTACGTCGGCTACTTCGCCGCCGCGACATTCGCCCAAAATGAGCCTGTCTGGTCGCATTCTTAAGGCGATTCGTACTAGTTCGCTCATATTCACCCCGCCGGCGCCTTCCACGTTGGGGCGGCGTTCTTGCAGGTAAACCACGTGTGGATGGTTGATGCGCAGCTCGCGGCTTTCTTCAATGCACAGTAGGCGCTGTTGGGGCTCGACTAGGGCCACTAGGGTGGCTAGCAGCGTGGTTTTGCCTGTGCCGGTAGCCCCGCTGATCAGGCAGTTTGCCCGTTTTTTGACCAGTAGTTCCAGCACTTTTTGCATTCGTATGTCAAACATGCCCGCCTGGCGTAGCTGCTCAATGGTGAAGGCTTTGGAGCGAAAGGCGCGCAGGGAAATAAGGGTGCCACAGGCGCTGACTGGCTCTAGTACTGCGTGTAGTCGACTGCCGTCGCTCAGGGTGCCGTCCACTACTGGGCTGGCTTGGTCTAGGCGTTTGGCACAGCCGGCGGCTAGGCGCACCGCTAAAGCGCGGGTGTCTGCCTCGCTCCAGCCTGGCGGTAGTGGGGCGCGTAGTAGCCCTTTTCCTCTATCTACCCACAGTTGGCAGCCGTTAAGCAGCACGTCAGTGACGACGTCGTCGTCTAGGTAGCGCTGTAAGGGGCCGGCCCCAGCGATGTCTTCATAAACCCCAATGGCCATATCCGCCATGGTTTGGGTGTCTGCCACTGGGCTAGCGGCCATGGCTTGGGCCCAGCCTTGGCCGCTGGCAATGGCGCGCCGTAGCCGCCCACCCCAGTTTTCCCAGCTAGGGGCGTTTTCGCTAGGAGGGTTCCCACGGCGAGGGTGTGCACTGAAAACGCTTGGTTCACTCATTTTTGGCTCTTTTGCGCCCAAAAGTTGGGGTTGAGCGCCCAATTAGCTAGGCGCGCCCCCACTTTTTTCTCTGCCCGCTTTAGCCTCAGTGGATCTAAACCCAGCTGTAGGCGCTGGCTTAACTCGCGCCGATTAGGCAAGGTGGACGCCACCGGGGCACCTACCAGTCGGGCTATTTCTTGGCTGGTTAGGTCTGCTCCCTGCTCTCGTAGGGCTAGGGCGCCTAAACCTGGGCGTACTTCTTGCAGCCAGCCGCGTGCAGCTAGGGCCACGCGGCGGGTTAGGTCACTTACCAGCAGTACCCGCGCACCTTCGAGCTCATCCCAGGGCAGGTGTGGCAGTTGCAGCACCGGCAGATCCACCACTGTTAACTGACAGCTGGTGCGTAGGGCGTAGATAGCTTGACTCATTTGCAGCCAGTTTTTAGGCCCGCCTTGGCCGCCACTGCCAGCTAGTACCTTCACGCCGCGATATTTACCCAGCCCACGCACTAGTCTTTGGGGCCATAGTGGCGACTGATTTTTAGGTAGCTGCCCCCAGCTGGCGCCCTGACAGTAGCCGCTCCCCAGGTATAGATCCAGGCCACCGTAGGGGTTGGTGTCCACCAGGGCCGCATCCACCGTAGCCTGCGCGGCTGGCGAGCCAAAGCCTGGCCCCTGCGGCTGCGAACATACGTCTTGGTTTCGACGCCGAGCTGGCTGCGACGCCTCACCACCACGGATTAGCTCTCTCCCAGCCCACGCCAGTAGCGCGGCGCTATAGGTGGCCCCAATGCCGCCCACCGCCCCACACACAAACACCACCTGGCCAAGCCGGTTGGCCTGTTTAGTTAACAGCACCCGGTACAGCCGCTCCACCTGGGTGGGTAGGTTCAGTTCTATTAGCTCGACGGCGTCGGCGCGCCCCTCTAACTGGTCCAGTAAGCCCCGGGCATAGGACGCTAAACCCGGCTGGCATACTCCCAAGCAGCTTTCTAGACAGTTTTGGCTAAGGTAGGCGAACTGGCCGGCCATATGTAGCGCATCAACCCCATTAACCCCACCCTCGCCTGCAGCTTGCATCGGCACCTGGATGAAAGCTTCCACGCCGGCTATTTGCAGGTGGCAGTGCAGCTGCTCTAAATACTCAAGGCAGCCAAACCCCAGCACCAAAGGGCCTACAGCGCGGCCAACTCCAGGCGGGCTGGGCTGACAAGCACATGCAGTTGCTGCGCCAACGCCGCCCTCAGGTGGGCTAGGGGCAGGCGCGCTTAAGTCAACCTCGTTTAACTCAACCATGCTCAACACCCTGCCCCCACCAGGCCCCAGGGCGCTGCCAGGCTGTGGATAAAAAGCATGGGGTAAAAAAGTTACCCACTTGTGGATTAACTCGGGAAATTTTCAGCTTGCGCTTTTACACTTCACAACACACCCCTGAAACTTCCTAAAGCCGAGGTAATCGCGTGTTTAAAACCCAATTGCGCCCACCGCAGCTAAGCTCGCGCCGCGCAGGCAGCCCCAACGCTGCCCCCAAAACCGCCACCCGCTGGCTACGCCCAGCCCTGGCTACGCTAACCACCCTGATGCTAGGCGCCGCCGCCCTAGCCCCCACCAGCCCCGCACAGGCTGGAGTTTTCAGCAAAGACCCCAACGGCGACGTCGCCCGCCCCTTCTACTACAACTCCGCCACCCTAGACGGCACCCCGGGCAAGCTACTGCGCCAAGAAGCCGCCGTCAGCGGCATCAACACCCTGGGGATCAGCAAAATTGGGCCCTACAAAGCCCAGCGCATCCTCTACTCATCCAAAAACCGCACTGGCAAAAACATTGCCGTCAGCGGCATCGTGATTGAACCCAAACGCGCCTGGAGCGGTAAAGGCCAGCGCCCCATCATCGCCTACGCCCCAGGAACCCAGGGCATCAGCGACGACTGTGCCCCCTCCTGGAACATCGCCAACTCCATCGGCGACTATGAACAGCTGTTCTTCAAATCCTTCCTGGCAAAAGGCTACGCCGTAGTAGTCACCGACTATGAAGGCCTAGGCACCCCCGGCGCCCACACCTACATGGACCGCGTCTCCCAAGGCCACGCCGTGCTGGACTCAGCCCGCGCCGCCACCCAGCTAAAAGGCTGGGACCTGGGCAAAAACAACCCCATCGTAATTAACGGCTACTCCCAAGGTGGCGGGGCCGCAGCCAGCGCCGCCGAACTAGCCGGCACCTACGCCCCCGAACTGAACATCAAGGGGGCAGCCGCAGGTGCAGTCCCGGCCAACCTCAGCGCCTTACCCGCCAAACTCGACGGCGGCAAATCCGCCCTATTCGAGCTCTACGCCCTCAAAGGCCTAACCACCAGCTACGGCGTCACCCTGCCGCTGTCACCCCACGGCCAGCAGGTAATGCAGCGCGCTACCAACACCTGCGTCATGGGCGGCAGCTTCTACAGCGGCACCCGCCTATCCCAGCTGACCAGCGACGGCACCGACGTGAACCAGCTCATGGCCCAAGAGCCCTACCGCACCATGCTGGCCGAGCAGCGCATCGGTAACCTAAAGCCCACCATGCCTGTACTGCTCACCCACGGGCGCGGCGACGACGTCATCGACTACCAGGTGGGATCCACCCTGGCTAGTGACTGGTGCGCTCGCGGTGCGCGGGTGACTTTCACCCCCAATGACGCCAAGTCACACACTGCCGGCGCCAGTGAGCACCTCAAGCAGTCGCTGGTGTTCACCATGCTGGTTTTGGATGGGCTCAGCCCCAACTCTTGCTCGGCCCGCTAATCTCCGGGCCCGGCGCGTTAGTCCCAGCTCTGGCCCCTAGGCCAGCCCGCTAACGCGAAGGCCCAGCCCACTAAACCGGCTCACTAATGCGAGGGGTCTGCCCACTAAGCATCCGAGCCCTTTAGCCCGCCAGTTGGCGCTCGTTCAGTTACGACGACGCCGCTGGCGGGCTTTTGCGTGTCCGCCAGAAAGTTTTAAGTCAGTTAGCCTCGGCATCGTTTAGAGCTGCGTGGTGCCGGCCTGGACGGCGCGTGAGAGCTCACTGCCTTGACGCATCCCCTCCAGCAACGCCTCAGCCTGCCAAATAATCCAGGCCACCACGCCCTCCAAACTGGCGCTGGCGTAGGCCTGGGCGGCTTCAGCGTAAGCTCCAGGTACGCGCCCCGCGTAATAGTCGCTGACGCTGACCCCGGTGGGGTCTAGCCCGTCGCGCACACTCAAATGCCGCACCAGCAGCCTGCCCAATGCCCCATTAGCTAAAGCGAAGGGGCGCACCGTAAGCATTTCGGCGTGCACCAACGCCACGCGCACCAGTGCCGGCAGGTTTGGGGTGTCAATTAAAGCCACAATCTGCTCTAGGCGCTCACGTAACTCTTGGCCGCCCAGGTTTGGCCCCGGCCCACCTTCAAGCAGCTGCCCGCCCGTAAACGCCGCCTTTCTGCCCTCAAGCAGCCCGCCACCTTCAAGCGACTGGTTTTCAAGCGCCTGCCCACTTTCGCGTGGGCAGCCCACCACCGCCTCACTGATTAAGCCCCCAACTGCCAGCGGCCCCGCAACGTCACGGTGCAAAGTTGCCATAAGCTGCGCCGTCGCCGGGACTACCGGACGAGTACGCCCCACCAAATCAGGCATATAACCAACCAGGCGGCTGTGTGCCCGCCACAAGCCGGTGGCCGCATCCCAAGCCGGATCCTTACTGGAAGCATGCGCCCCCGCCCCCTTAGGTCCGGCGGCAATTTGTTCACGCAAAGCCTGGGCGCTAACCACCGCCCCCTCAATGGCCGCACCACTAACCGCCCCGCGCACACTAGCCTCCGCGCGGGCCTCACGCCAACGTTTACGCAGCGCCTCCTGCCACCGCAGCTGCGCTGAAGCCTCATATAAAGCCTCACTTGCAGCCGCTACGCGTTCTTCACGGGCCAGTGCCAAACAGGCGTCAATAAGGGCATTAGTGCTCACAAATCAAAGCCTACGCGCTAGGCTCTAAGTGTGAGTACCGAGGCCACCCACCCCACTACGCAGCAAGTTGCCGACTCAGCCCCCCACGGGCGGCGCAGGAGTCACATAATCGCGAGCATTTTTGGCTTGGCGCAAGGGGCCTGGGTGATGGCCCTGGCCGCCTTCGTAGTCAAATACCAGGGCCCTAACTTTGGTTTTAGCCACCAGGGCGAACAGTACCTGCTGGCCTTGCCGTTGGCGGTGGCGGCTTTTGCGGTTTGCCGCTGGGTTGAGCGCTACTATGCCCGCAACTCCTCGCTGGGGGCGGTGGTAGCCGGGGTGTTTTTGCTAGGCGGCTCCCTGGTGCTGCTGTGGCTGCAAAAGTACTTCACCCTGGGACTGATCTCATTTGTTTGTGCCATGCTGCTATTTGGTGGGGCCATGGGTATGCGCCGTGCTCGCCGTGCTGGGCGACGTGAAGCGGTTTACGCCCAGCAAATGGCCAAGCTTGACCAGCAGCCCGGCCAGGTGCCGCTGCCACCGCCTTCGCGTAAATCTGACCACCTGCTTTCGCTGGTAATCACCCCTTTACTGACGGTTTTTGCGCTGGTAGCTACTGGTTTTAGCTCCGGGGTGGTTGCTGGCGCGGATGTTTTCGCTGCCAACGCCCACACTTTCAGCCACGGCAAGGTGCTGTTTGCACTGGTAGCTGGGGCACTGTTGCTACTGAGTGTGGGGGCCTTAAGCGGCAACTCCAGCGCCGGTACAGCCGCCACTGCGGGCACAATTTTCGCTTTCTACCTGGTGCTATGTGCAGGAATTTTGCTGGGTATCAAGCACCCGCTGTTCACTGACCCGGCCAGCTATATCGTCATTGATCCGGTGGTGTGGATTTTCTTGGCGGCAGTGATGTCACCTCTGGCGCGCGGCTCGCACTGGGCCCGTCAGGCTGGACGCACCCAAATGGCTACGCAGTTAGCTGCGGAAACTAATAAAGCAGCTGCTTAATCCATTAATCGAGACCTAAATATTTTTAGCAAAAACATTATTTTAGACACATATTCAGGCGATTCGCGCAGTTTTGCGGCGTGCCTGGTAGTTAACGCAAAAAATAAGGGATACCTTTGCTTGCGCTATAGCTTTTGCCCAAGGAGACGCTGTGAGTACTAATCGGCCCAACGCAAGCATCTGGGACGACGACGAAGGCGAGGCCCAGCTGCGCCCCATGATGCGTAAAAATAATGCGCATCTTTTCGACGACGAACCTCCAGTTTCTTCACTTTCAGCCGCTAGCGCTGCCAGTGCCGCCGCTGCAGTAGCCGGTTACACCGCCAGTTCTGCCGCTGAGGCCAACGCCGCCTCGGCTTTGAGCGCTCCCAGTGCCTACTCGGTTGGCAGCGCCTCCTCTGCTTTGAGTGCCCGCTCTGCCGGTAGCGCCTACTCTGCCGCGAGCGCCTCCAGCGCCGCTGTCCCCTCAGCTGCTTCTGCGGCTGCCCCCGAGGCGGCTGACGCTGCGGTTTCTGCGCCCACCCCGGATTCAGCTGGTTCAGCCCCGCTCAGTGCCGGCTCTGGTGCTACTCCCGACGCCGCCCCTAGCGCTGCTTCAGCCCAGTCTGGTGCCCCTAGCGCCGCCTCTGCCCCGGCTATGCCGCCCAGCCAGACCCCTAAGTCAGCGCCTAGCGCACCGGTTAACGGCCCGGTTTTGGGTACCACCCCTTCGGTGCATGTGCCCGCGAGCTCTTTGGCTAACAATGGTGTGCCCGCCATGCTGGCTAACACCCCGCCAGCTGCTGGCCGCCGCTACACCAACGCTGAGAACGCACACACTTCTGGCACTTTTGACTCTGCTGCCCGCCGCGCCACCGCCACCACGGCTGCCACCAGCGCCACTGCGTCTACCGGCGCTAGCGCATTAACTGCGGCCAGTGCGGCTGCCGCCTCGGTGACAGCTCAGTCTCCCGCTAGCGCCACCTCAGCTAACGCCCCGGAACTGGCCGACGCCGCTAAGCCAGCTGTTGCTGACGCCGGCGCTGCTAACCCTGGCTCTGGCGCGGTGCGTCGTCGTAGCCTGTTTACTGCCGTGCCTCAGCCTGTGCCTGTTGATGAGGATAGCGACGATGAAACCATCCAGGTGCCGGTGGTGCGTGAGGATCTGATCCCAGATTCCTTCTCTGCCGCTAGTGCCGTATCAGCTAGCGCCGCCTCTGCTAGCGCAACCTCGGCTGCTGAGAGCGCTTCTGCCGCTGAAACTGTCTCTGCTGCGGAAACCAACTCTAGCGTGAGCGCCGCTAGTGCCCCCTCAAGCCTAGAGCACAGCTCCACTGCGACCTCCCCGGCCTCAGCTAGCGACGACGTCGCCCCGGAAAGCGCCGCCCAGGCAGACCAGGCAGACCAGGCAGACCAGGAGGCTGTAGACAGCGTCCAGGAGTTAAATGACGCGCATGAAGTTGAGGCCGCCGCTATCCCGCTGCCTACCGATTTTGATGCTCCCTCTGCTATCAGCATTCCCACCCCGCCGCACACGGTGAGCTCGGCTTTGTCGGCAGAGTCCACTTTCTCTATTGATTCTGCGGTTTCTGCCGCCTCTGCCGCCTCTAGCGTGGGCATTACCCTACCGTCTGCGGCTACTCCAGCCCCAGCCGTGCCAGTCACCCCGGCGCCAGCTGTCCCGGTCACCCCTGCTGCCGGCGCCACGGACACAGCCAGCAACGAGCTCAGCAAGACCACCCCAGCTGCGGATGCACCCGAGCCGCCGGCTCCCCCGGCCCCTGAGCAGCCTGAAGCGACTAAGGCTGACTTTGCTGACGATGAGGTGGTGGCCAGTGACCACACTGAAACCACCATCATGGACGCCGCCGACATGGAGCTGGAGGAGGTTGTTAAGCCAGTAGTTACCAGCACCTCCCCGGTAGGGGTTGAGCGTCTAGACCACCTGGCCACGGCAGACTCTGCGGATCTGGCCCCGGTGGCCCCCAGCCCCTCTAGCGCGATCTTCGCCTCCACCCGCACTGCTGCTTTCAGCGATTCGGCTAACCAGTCCGATGCAGACAATGAGGTTGACGACGACGTACTGCTAGCTGGCTCCACCGTGGTCGGTAAGCCCGCCTCACGCGCTGCCGCCCACTGGGGTGGCACTCTACTGGCGCTAGTGCTGTTCCCGATCGCCTGGTTCTTGATGCACACCGCCGCTAATGCCCTCACCGGCGCTTTGGCTGATGGCTGGCCTAAGGTCTTTTCCACCGCCGGCATCATTGAGCTAGGCATGGCGATAGTGCTGCTGATCGTGGTGATGGCGACGGCGACCCGCTCTTCCCTGGGCACCTTCGTCACCGGTATTACTACCTTGCTGATTGGCTTGCCCTTTGTGGTGGTGCCTTCGATTACCAAGCAGTACCTGGGTGATTTCCTGGCCAATATGGCTTTGCAGTCGCGCTTTGGCCGGATCTTGTCTGAGGCTATTCTTCTCGACGGCGTCAGCGGCCGCCTGGTGATCATTGGCCTGTTCCTGATCATGCTGGGCGTGGTTTCGCACTCTACCCGTCGCGCTGGACGCCGCGAGCGCCTAGTGATGGATCGCGCTAACACCAAAAAGTAGCCTTATAGCTAAGAGCAGCCTGTTAACTAGCACCAAAACCTGTTAGCAGGCACGTTGGCCCCCGGACTTAAGGTCCGGGGGCCAACTACGTTTTGTGGGCGCTAGCGCGTTAGCGCCGTCTGAGGGCCACCTGGTTCGGCCAGCGGGCCGGTTAGAGTCCGGCCAGGGCACCGCCCGCGCAGCAGGGCATTAGCGCCACCGCGTAGCAAGCGCTAGCACGCTAGCGGGTGATGGTGTGGTGGTGCTGTGTAGCACCAAAAATAGCCTCGTTGTCGTACTCAAAGTTGGTTGGGCTGATGGGTTTACCGGCAGCCATTTCGGCGCGCATATGGGCCACTACCGCATCCAAAGTGCCGAATTTAGCGGCCACGAGGCGCTGACGCTGGTAGCCCACCCCGTTGCGACTGATGTCGTCCAAGATGGCAAGGTCATCTAGGCAGCCCAGGTCTGCAGCGGCAGGCTCTAGCTCTTTAAGCAGTAGCGGCAGGGTGTCGGTAATGAGCGCCTCATCGCCGTGGATGTTTTCGATTAAAATCGCTTCCATGCCGTAGCGGGCAGCACGCCACTTGTTCTCGTCCAGGAACCAGGGCGAAATGGTTTCTAGGGTTTCACCCTTATCTAGGCGTCGTGAAGCGGTTTCTACCAGGGCATGTACCAGGGCGGCAATGGCGCGCACCTCGGTTAAGTTAGTGGCGGCGTCGGCCACGCGAACCTCAATGGTGCCCAGGCGCGGCGAGGGGCGGATATCCCAGCGGATCTCGTCGAAGTGGTCAATCACGCCGGTTTTGAGCATGTCGTCGGTGTAGTGCTCCAGATCCTGCCAACGCTCAAATAGGCGCGGTACGCCCGCTGTGGGTAGCTGCTGGAACACCATGGCGCGGTTATCGCAGTAGGCAGTGTCTACACCCGCCCAGAACGGGGAGGAGGCGCTGAGGATCTGCATATGCGGCAGTTTGGTGGCCAGGTAGTTCAAGATCGGCATGACCTTGGCGCGGTCCTCAATACCCACATGCACGTGGGTGCCAAATAGCAGCATTTGCCGGCCCCAGAACTGGGTGCGGTTAACTAGCTCAGCGTAGCGGGCCGAGTCTGACACGCGCTGAAAAATTGGGTCAGCAAAGGGGTGTGAGCCGGCGCTGGCCAGGTCGATGCGTAGCGGTTCTAGCACCGGGCGTAGCAGCTCGATGCCTTCTTGTAGGTCGGCGGCGCAGGCGGCCACGGAGAACTGTTTGCGCGAAACTAGCTCCACCGTGTTACGTAGCATCTCCCCATGCACCAGCGGGGTGTCGGGGTGGGCGCGGTGGAGCTGGTCAATTACCCAGTCACCGCATTGGCGTAGGTTTTCGTCGTCGCAGTCAATTAGCTGAAGCTCCCACTCCACGCCAATGCTGCTACGGTCCGACTTGGCAAAGTCGATGGCCATTTTTTCTCCTTTACGACGCCGCCCCCTGCTTTAGGGCTTAACCGACGCCGTTTGTTTTGGGCCAGCTTAGGCGCGATTAGGCGGTGCGCTGGTAGCGCTCAACAAAGCGGGTAATTAGCTGGTTAGCGCTAAGTACATCAGCGCTGTCGCAACGCGCTATGACGGCGGCCTTCTGGTCGGCAGGGTAGTAGGTGTCCCCGTAGGTGTTGATGCGGATATGCATGCCTTTACGGGTAATTTCGGGGTGGAACTGGGTGCCGTAAACGTTTTTACCCCAGCGCAGCATTTGCACGTGGCAAAAGTCCCCGGTGGCGAGAATTGAGGCCCCCTTGGGCAGTAGCCCAACAGCTTGCGAGTGACCAGTGTAGGAGTAAAAAACTGGGCCTGCGTGGGCGGTAAGCGGGTCGCGGTGACCGTCGTCGGTAAGGCTGATACGGGGGGCCTGTAGGTCCTCCCCGAAGCCGTCTACCAGTTTGCCACCACTAGCTAGGCTCAGCGCCTGCAAGCCAAAGCAGATACCCAGGGTGGGGAAGTCTTGGTCGATCAGGCGCTTAGCTAGCGCGCGTACGCGCCGCTCCACACGCTGATGCTCGGGGGATTTATCCTCGCCGTGGAAGCCGAAGGGAGAACCCGTAATGATTACCCCGCTGTAGTCGCGTTGCAGGTTTAGGGTTTCCGGCTCACATGCATCGGTATCTAGCAGATCCATGACCTCTAGATCCTCATCACCTAGGCGCCCGTACATTCGCAGCGTGTTTAACTCATCAGTGGCAATGTCTCCGGTGGGACGGCAAACAGCCACAAGGAATGGTAAACGCGCGGTTGCGGGTGCCGATTCAGTGTGCATACATTGCACGCTACCAGTAACCATCAGCAACGCACACTATGACAATGGTTAAAAACAAAACGCCCCAGGAGCTTTACTCCTGAGACGCAGTTTATGAGTCGGGGTGACAGGATTTGAACCTGCGGCCTCTTCGTCCCGAACGAAGCGCGCTACCAAGCTGCGCCACACCCCGTGGTGCCTGCCTATCATAGCGTGTTTAGCAACCTTAAAGCCAATCGCAACCCAAACTTGGGGTGTGTAGCGCGTTACAAACAGCTATTTAGCGGGCGGTGAGGGTCAGCAGGGTGGCTTCAGGGCGGCAGGCGGTACGTACCGGCGTAAACGGGCTGGTTCCCAACCCTGCCGACACATGCAGGTAGGCTTGGCGCTCCTCAATAGCCGGGGCGAGGCCCTTGTGGATGGCTTTGAAGCTGGCAGGCCAGGTACTTAGGCCGCTGGCCTGAGCTGGGGGTAGATCGCAGTTTGACACTAGCGCCCCATAGCCAGGTAGGCACAGTTGGCCACCGTGGGTGTGTCCAGCCAAAATTAGCTGGGCGCCGTCGGTCACCATCTGGTCTAGTACGCGCTGGTAGGGGGCGTGGGTTACGCCAATTTTCACGACGGCGCCGCTAGCGCCCCCCGCAGCACTCTCTCCCGCAGCCACCTCGGGGAAGGCGTCGTCGTCGGCGTGAGCGTCAGCCACACCCACTAGCTCGATGAGCTGGCCGGCTGCTTCCACTGTGTCGCGACAGTTATCCAGGTCTTTCCAACCACCAGCTAGCTGCATGTCGCGCACTTCCTCCCAGGGTAGTACGGGCAGGTCAGTAACCGGATCATCGTTGCTACGTGGGTCGCGGCGCAGGTAGCGGGTGGGTGAACGGAAAACCGTGCCGTGACGGTCGTGATCACCCAGCACAAAGGCGCCGGGGAAGGCTAGTAGCGGCTCCAGGGCCTCACCTAGGGCGCTCACGCCACCCAGGGTGGATAGGTTGTCGCCGGTGTTAATAACCAGGTCTGGCTCAATATCCGCCAGGGCCCGCACCCAGGCCACCCGAGCTTTGGTAGCGCCAGTTAAGTGCAAATCAGCAATGTGCAGCAGCTTGATGGGCGCCGAGCCGGGGGCGAGTACGGGCACCTCAATGCGACGCAGCACCGGCCAGCGAGCCTCGATTAGGCTCCATCCTAGGGTTGCCACCCCTACGCCGCCGATAGTGCCGACGGCGCAGGCTAGTTGTTTAAGCGCACTCACTGGCCGTTCCCACTGTTGCGACGGTCCTGAGGGGTGCCGGTGTAGTTGTCGGAGCTCAAACCATTACTGGTGGTGTTGCCCCCCTGGGAGTTGTTGTAGTTGCCATTGTTGCCGGTACCGTTGTTGTTAGTACCGCCATTGTTATTGCCGTTGTTGTTATTGTTGTTGTGTCCGGTATTGCCCTGGGGGGTGGCCCCGGTGTTGCCGGCGGCGCTGTTGCCACCCAGGCTGACCTGGTTGAACTGCTGAACTTCAGTGCCCGAAAGAGCCGAGTTCATGTAGTCACGCCACAGCGGGGAGGGCAGGTCAGAACCATACATGGTGGAGTAGTAGCGACCACCAATAACCTGGCCGTTCATGGGGGAGTTACCCTCAGAGTGGCCTACCCACACGGCGGTGGACAGCTGCGGCACAAAGCCCACAAACCAGGCGTTATCCATTTCTTCGGTAGTACCGGTCTTACCGGCGCTAGGCCGGTTAAGGGCAGCCGCTGCGCCAGTACCGTTCCCCTTCATTACATAAGTCAGGGTCAGTGCCACCTGGTCGGCGTGAGTGGGGTCCATAACCTGACGGCAGGCAGTTGAGGGGACCTTGATCTCGGTGCCATCATCCTTGGTTACCTTGGTGATAGCGGTGGGCGGGCAGTAGGTGCCGTGAGCCGCGAAGGTGGCGTAAACATTGGCCATGGTGATCGGGGCTACGTTCATGGTGCCCAGCACCATAGAGGGGTTGTGGTCGATTTCTCCACCATCAACCGTGGTTATACCCAGATCCTTAGCCATGGCGGTGACCGCGCACAGGTCCATGCGGCTAAGCATGTATACGTAGCTAACGTTTACCGATAGGGCAGTGGCGTTAATAACCGTGTGGTTAACGTTTTCTGAAGCATTAGCGTTAGACACGTTCCAGTTTTCAATGGAGAAACCCGGGTCACAGCTAGCGTGGAAATCACCGGTGGTAAATACGTGGCTAGCACCGCCTAGCACCGTGTAGCCAGACATGCCTCGTTGGTACCACTGGGCCAAAACAATCGGCTTGAAGGATGAACCAGGCTGGAAACCACCAGTGTTAGAGCCGCCATGCTTAGAGTCGGCCGCGTAGGACAGCTTAGTGGCGGTGGGGTCATCATTACTGGGCTCACCATAGTTGGTGTTTTGCACCATGGCGATAATCTTGCCGGTGCCCGGCTCGATAGACACCAGTGCGCCCTTAACGTTGGACTCGTCCCCAGTGGGCAGCCAGTTAGCCATGGTGTCGTAAGCGGCCTGCTGCTTGGCCATGTCCAAGGTGGTGGTGATCTGCAGACCACCGCGTAGCAGCAGCTGACGGCGGGTAGCCTCATCCTTACCGTAGGCGTCGTTGGTGAGGATTTCACGCACCACGTATTCACAGAAGTAGGCGGCACTCTTGGTTACGCCGCCAGAGCCTGAACCACAGCCGCCGACGGCGTTGGTTACCTTCAGCATGGAGTCGATGCTCTGGTTAGTGGCTTCCTTGTACTGCTCCTGAGTGATGAACTTTTCCTCAAGCATCTTCTTGAGCACCCAGTCACGGCGGGTCTTAGCCGCATCAGGGTTGGTGATGGGGTCGTAGCGGGTAGGCCAGTTGGTCATACCGGCCAGCAGTGCAGATTCACCTACGCTCAGACTGTCGGCACCGTGAGAGAAGTAGTGGCGGCTGGCAGCCTCAATACCGTAGGTAGAAGGGCCGAAGGCCGCAATGTTGAGGTAGCCCTCTAGGATCTGCGCCTTGGTGTAGCGCTTTTCCAGTGTCAAAGCGTATTTAGCTTCACGTAGTTTACGGGCCGGGGTGGCAGCGCGGGCAGCCTCCACCGCCTCGGGGTCGCTAGCCTGCAAACCCGCCTCAATAAGCACGTTTTTAACGTATTGCTGAGTCAAGGTAGAGGCACCCTGGGTGGAACCTCCGGCTGCGTTGGTAGCTACCGCACGCAACATACCCGACAGGTCTACACCCTTGTGCTTGTAGAAACGCTTATCCTCAACGGACACGATAGCGTTTTGGGCGTTCTTGGAAATCTTGGCTAGCGGCACAACAATGCGGTTTTCCGCGTAGAACTGAGCGATAGTTTGCCCAGCAGAGCCCTTTAGATAGGAGATCTGGGAGGGCTGAAGCACGTTGAAGTCGCTAGGTAGCTCGTCAAACAGCTGCACTGAGGCATCTGTAAGAACCGAAGCAGCCCCTACAAAGGGCAGCGCGAAACCGGCAGCGAACACGCCGCCACCAACGGCCAACATAAAGAATGAGAGCAATGCGGCAAGTAGCTCCCGGGGAGAGGAGAGGGAGACTCTCGAGCTAGCAGACTTCGACATAGTCCCTAGCCTACGTCATAACGCAAGCAATGAGACAGAGCGGCTTGGTAACACTTCTGGATACGCAGGCCGAAATTTTTGTTAGGACCAATACCTGGTTTCACTCTATTTTTGTGCCAATTTGGAAAATTTTGAAATAACGTGCAGCGAGAATTTGAATCCACGGACAAACAGGCGTAGAGTCTGGGGGTGAGCTGAGTAACAAAGAAGTGCTCGCCTGGACAAATGAAAGTAGTTCCAAAATGAATAATGAAATTCATTCCTGGACCCAATTGGCAGCGTGTGCCGGCACAGACACCACCCTGCTGTTTGGAAAGGGGGCCGAGCAGCGGGAAGCGCGCGAATTGTGCTACTCCTGCCCGGTGCGTTTGCAGTGCCTGGCCGAAGCCCTCAATGGCGACTCTAGCTTTGGAGTTTGGGGCGGTTTAACTGAGCGTGAACGCCGCGCCCTGGCCCGCAACATGCCTCACATCACTGACTGGGCTGCCTGGCTTTCCAGCGACGACGCCCTGGCTCAGGAAATCCGCCAACTGCGCAAGCCTGCCCGCACCTCCCTACTACGGCGCAAGCCCAGCCTGAGCGAGAGCATCTCTCACGCTACCCCCACTCGCGCCGCAGCCTAAGGTCAGACCACTTCAAAGCATCCCTAACTCCACCCCTATTCACCCAGCCAACAGGTCAGGTAGGGTGTAATCATGACTTCTAGTATGACTACTTGGGAATACGCAACCGTGCCGCTAATCACGCACGCAACTAAGCAAATCCTGGACCAGTGGGGTGCTGACGGTTGGGAACTAGTCCAAATCGTTCCCGGCCCGGCAGGTACCGAAAACCTAATCGCCTACCTCAAGCGCATTAAACGCTAGCGCCCACCTGAAGCACTAGCGCTACCACATAAATTAGTGCCCGGCCGTTTAATACGACCGGGCACTAAAACTTGTGAGCGCTATTTATACGCGTTTATCAGCGAGCGCGGCGCTTGAGGCGCTCGACGTCGATAAGGGTTACAGCGCGCCCCTCCAGGCGGATCCAGCCACGGGAAACGAACTCGGCCAGAGACTTGTTAATGGTCTCGCGCGAAGCTCCAACTAGCTGAGCTAGCTCTTCCTGGGTTAGGTCGTGGGGGACATGGATACCGTCTTCAGTGGGTGCACCAAAGCGCTCAGCCAGGTCCAGCAGGGCCTTGGCTACACGCCCAGGAACATCGGAGAAGACCAGGTCAGCCAGGGCAATGTTGGTGCGACGCAGACGCACCGCGAGGGCGCGCAGCATATCCTTGGCCAGCGTGGGGTGAGAGTCAATGAAACCCATTAGCTGGTTGTGCTCTAGAGCCAGCAACTCAGTGGTGGCCACGGCAGTAGCAGTGGTAGAGCGCGGACCCGGGTCAAATAGAGTTAGCTCGCCGACTACTTCGCCGGGACCTAGGACCGCTAGTAGGTTCTCACGGCCGTCAACAGAGGTGTGACCTAGCTTCACCTTACCGGTGAGCAGGATGTATAGGCGGTCGCCGGAGTCACCTTCATTGAATAGAACCTCACCACGGCGCAGAGTTGTCTGCGACATCATGCCACGTAGCTCTTCTCGCTCCTCAGGCGACATACGCTCAAAGAGTGGGATGCGCGCAATGATGCTGTCTTCCATATTGCGTCTCCTCGTTTGGGGATCAGGTAGCCGTCAAAGGGCTGATTATTGACTAATTTACCACACCTGTGACGTGATCCACTAGAGATTTTGGGCATTTATACTCAGTTTTGCCAAAGTTGAGGGTGATAGCGTTTGCGCAGATCAGTGTCGTTTTCACTGATTTTGCCCTAGTTTTCGTGACAGTTTGACATGAAGTTGTCAGACCTATAGCCCGTTAGCGCTAGATTCACGTCAGCAAACCGTACTTTAAGTACCGTTTTTGGAGCTTATTTACACTGCCCGCCCTCAGCTAATTTTCAGGCTTCCTCGGGTTTAAGACACCAAGCGTTTATCTGGTGAAATTGTAATGACTAGCCCCCTCAACCTGCCCTAATCGGCTACCCTGGAAGGGTGCCTCAGGTTGAAACAAAAGCAAACTACCGCGCCCGCATGGCTCAGCGCCAAAGCGTCATTATCGGTACCTGTCTAGTTCTAATGGTTATTGCTACGGCCCTCGGTTTGGTCGTAGGCACTGGGCTAGTCAAAGTACCAGACCCTGGCTTCCAAGCCGTCCCCACCCCCACGCTAGTTAAACGCATCCCGGTATGCCCTGCCGCCCAAGCGGTTACTGGCGAAATCACTGACATTAGCGTCAATATCTACAACGGCACCAAGAAGGCCGGTTTGGCAGGTAGCGCCGAAACTAACCTGAAAGACACTGGTTTAACTGTGCTTAGCACCGGTGACTGGGCCGAGGGTGCCTATGACGGCAATGTGCTGCTCACCGCCGGACCAGCGGGTATCACCAATGCTTACACCGTGGCCCAGGTATTTAGCGGCACGGTAGTGGTCCAGCAGGACCCGCGCGCCTCTTCTTCTGACACCACTGTTAACGTAGTTTTGGGCGCCCAGTACAACCACGGCATCAAGTCTGCTGCGGAAATGGCTGCCATTAAGTCTGGCTCCCCCATCACCGCTCCTGCCGGTTGTTCTCAGCCCACTGCAGCCGCATCCGAGGGCAAGAAGTGACCTTTTGCTTGCGCTCGTATTCACCTTTTTACAGCTAGGAATTGTTAGCGCATTAACCTACTTCAAGCTGGCCCCCTGGGCTCGCGCTTATATAAAGGCTGTGGGTGACGCCCCCGGCGAAGCTTGTAAAGACCCACTGCTAGTAGCCGCTTTAACCAATCGAGGCATGGCGGTTAGCGTGCTACTAGGTGGCGCACTTTTGGCGGGGGTGCTGTCACTACCTCAGGCGCTAACTGGCACGGCTGCGACGCGGTCACTATCCCTGTCCGTGCCGGTACTAGGCGCCCTGATCCCTGCCGCCCTGGTGGACTGGCGCGTGCAACACCTACCCACCCGCCTGCTTTCGGTTGCCGGCGCAGTACTACTTTTTGGGATGACTTTAGCCTGGCTAGGCCCGCAAGTAGCGCCTGCTAGTATCGACGACGTCGCCACTCCCCTACGCGCTGGCGACTTACTGCGGGCTTTGGGTGGGGGCGCCCTGGTGTATATTGCCCTGGCTGCATTGAGTTTGCTGCCGCAGCTGTGGGGGCGAGCCCCGGGGATTGGTATGGGCGACGCGAATTTGTATGTGGTGCTAGGGCCGCTGTTGGCTTTGCATGGCTGGAGTACCCTGCTAATGGGCTTGTATTTGGGTTTTTTCTTTGGTGGTCTGGTGGCGCTAACTTTGCTACTTAGCGGCAGGTTGAAACTTAAGGGACGTATCGCTTTTGGGCCTTGGTTGATGGCGGGGGCCGCAGCGGCCCTGGCGCTGAGTGTGTCCTAACTACTACTGCCACAGCATTAGCTTGCGGCGAAATTAGGTCTAGACTGGTGGTCTGGCAGCGCTCGGACGACGACGCTCGAACGCGCCAGACGCACGGGCTCTGCCGCATGGACCCCTTTTTTCCATTGCGACAGGAGACAGTAAATGTCTAAGGCAGGTTTTTGGACCCTGCACGGTGACGGCCGCTCGGTAAAGCCGGGAGACGTCGTCGCCCCCCACGAACGTCTAACCTGGCCGCGCACCATCGGGATTGGTGTGCAGCACGTGGTAGCTATGTTCGGTGCTACCTTCCTGGTGCCGCTGCTCACCGGATTCTCCCCTACTACTACTTTGTTCTTCTCCGGCCTGGGTACCTTGCTGTTCCTAGGAATTACTGCCGGACGTTTGCCTTCTTATCTAGGTAGTTCTTTTGCCCTGATTGCCCCTATTGGCGCAGTCACTGGCTACAACGCTTCTAATGGCGGTTTGATTGACCCACACAAGGCCTCCCTAGCTCAGGGAGGCATTATTGCGGTGGGTCTAACCCTGGCGGTTATTGGTCTGCTGGTGCACTTTGTGGGTGCCAGCTGGATCGACAAGCTGATGCCTCCGGTGGTTACCGGTGCGATTGTGTCCCTGATCGGTTTCAACCTGGCCCCTTCGGCCTGGAATAACGTTAAGCAGGCTCCTATCACCGCCACCGTCACCATTGTGTCTATCCTGCTGATCACGGTGCTGTTTAAGGGCATCATTGGGCGCCTGTCCATTTTGATTGGTGTGCTGATTGGTTACGCCACCGCCGTGGCCCTGGGTGAAGTGGACTTCTCCGCTATCGACAAGGCCGCTGTGGTGGGTCTACCCACCTTCCAGGCTCCCAGCTTCGATATTAAGTACCTGGGTGTGTTTGTGCCCGTGGTGCTGGTGCTGGTGGCTGAGAACGTGGGTCACGTTAAGTCTGTATCCGCTATGACCGGCGAAAACCTGGACAACATCACCGGCCGCGCCCTGTTTGCCGACGGCGTTTCCACCATGCTCGCTGGTAGCGGTGGCGGTTCTGGTACCACCACTTACGCCGAGAACATCGGTGTTATGGCTGCTACCCGCGTCTACTCCAGCGCCGCCTATGTGGTGGCCGGCATTTCTGCCCTGGCGCTGAGCCTGCTACCTAAGTTCGGCGCGGTTATTGCCACCATCCCCGCCGGCGTGCTGGGCGGCGCCGCCACGGTCCTGTACGGCATGATCGGTATGCTGGGTGTGCGTATTTGGGTGCAGAACAAGGTTGACTTCTCTGACCCGGTAAACCTCAACACTGCGGCTGTGGCCATGGTTGTAGCTATCGCTGACTACACCTGGGTAGTGGGCGACATGTCCTTCTCCGGTATCGCCTTGGGCTCCTTCGGCGCCATCATCATCTACCACCTGATGCGCGCTATCTCGAAGCTGCGTGGCACCAACCTGGAAAGCCCCTCCCCCGCCTCGGCGCCTGCCGGTGTGGAACTGGAAGGCCCGGCCTATTCCAAGCGCCACAAGCAGGCTCCTAAGGCTGACGAGCAGGAATAACTGACCGCTAGCTAATAGCACTAGGGTCACTTATGTTTCACGTGAAACATAAGTGACCCTACGTTTATCTGGGATAGTCAAAACGGCTGTGGCCGGCTAGGCCTACCTTGCGTGCCGGCACGCCCAGCTTCGGGGGTCAGCACGCCCAGTTTGTGCGCCGGCACGCCCAGCTTCGAGGGTCAGCATGTACAGTTTGCGCGCCGACAGATCCAACTTTGATAGTTGACGGCTGAGTTGATGTTGCGCCCTGCGGCCCAGCTGGGCACACTTAAGACATGAGCGTATCCGGCGTATTTGCACACCAGCCCCCCAATAGTAATGCCGGCGCTAATCAAATCAGCCACCCGGGCCAGATTGTTCCAGATGATTTTGTGTTTCCAGGTACACAAGAGGTAAATCCTCGCGAGGTATTTGCTTTTGCGGGCTACAACGCTCCGCGACAAAAAACTCCAGCAATCTGCTTCATCGCCCTGGCATCACTACTACTATCCCCAATTCCCGGGGTAGTTCTCATAACCATGGCTTTGGGGATTTTTGCGATCGTCGAATCTAAGCGGGCTGGCTATCGCGGCTGGGTAATCTCCTGGATCTCCACTATTATTTCCTGCCTGGTTTTTGCCATTTACCTCCTGGTAAGTCTATAAGTAGCGCCACTTTGCAAGCCAGTGGGCGGCACAGCTAACCCGCCAGCGCACGCTAGCCACATAAGCTCCAAGCGCCGTCGTCTAACGCAAACGGCGCCGTCGAGGGCCCCCGGGGACACTGTCAAAAAACGCAACCAGCAGGCCTTATAGATCCCCACGCTTTTGCAGGCGCTGCAAGGACAGGTAACCCAGCGGGATCGGGATCCAAAAGGTAACCAGACGGTAAACCAACACCGCAGACACGGCCACACCGCTAGGCACCCCGGCAGTAACCAGACCACCAGTAAGAGCCAATTCCACCGGCCCCAAACCACCAGGCGAAGGCACCACAGAACCAACCGTGTTAGAAGCCAGGTAAGTAATCGCCAGCACCGCGAAAGGCAGCGAATAGCCAAAGGCCCACAGCGACGCCCCGAAAGACAAAATGTAGGCCAACGACAAAATCACGGTACCTAACACGCCCACACCCATACGAGTGGGGTTGGAAGCCAACCACACCAGACGCGGCCATACCTGCTTAACAGTGGGCTCAATATGCACCCAAATCCAGTTGCGCAGCTGCGGCACCGCCAAAGCCGCCGCAGCCACCACTACCGCCACTACTACCGCCACCAGCACCCAGCCAGAAGGCAGCGACAAGCCCGAAGAAGTACCGGTGGTAGCCGCCAAAATACCCAGCAGCACCACAGTCACCACAAACTGGGAAACCTGCACCAATGCCACGGTGGCTACACCCACCGCCGTCGGCACTCCCTTGCGGTTAAGGAAACGCAGGTTCATAGCCGCCCCACCCACACCGGCCGGGGCCACCAGCGCCACCACAGAGGAAGCAAAATGCACCTCAGTAGCCCGAATCAAGCCCAGTTTGTTGGGAGTGAAAGCCACCAGCGTCATGCCGGCGCCCACGTAGGTGGCCAGCGAGAACACCAGCGCCGCCAAGAACCACCAGAAATTAGCTTGCTCAACCGCCGCAGAAATCTGGGCGAAGTTCATCTGGCCCAGCACCGTCCACAGCGCCACCACACCCACAATCGCCATGAAAATAGTGCGGGCAGAGAAACGGTTAATCTTGGTGGGTTCAGCCTGGGCCGTGGGCACCAACGCCACCAGTGCGTCACGCAGCTCCTGCAAAATCTTGCCGCGTCGGCCCATGGCAGCGCGGGTAGAGCGCGGCAGTACCACCTTTTGCAGCATCGGCGCGATAGAAGCCACCTGATCTTGATCCAACACCCGTGAGGCGGAGGCAATGGCCCGCTCCACCCCCACATTTAGAGCCACCAGGGCCAGGGTTTGGGCTAGGTCCATGCGGCGCGATAGCTCAGAGGAGGCCAGTTCGCCGTCATCCCAGTCGGTTAGCCAAATATGCTCGCTGGCGTCCACCAGCACACTTTGATCGCTGATGGCGCGGTGGGCTAGACCAACCGTGTGAGCGCGACGCAGCTGGGTCCACAAATCCAGCAAAGTCTCGTCAGAGATTTGGTCGCCTAGCTGCCCAAATGCGCGCGGAGAGACAATATGCTCGGTGACCAGCAGCATTGATTCTTCTGCCTCAGCCACGCCCAGAATTTGCGGGGCCCGCACCGCCCGGCTGCGCGCCATCTGGTTCATCATCACCGTGTTTTCTGCACTGGCGCGCACCGAATAGTTTTTCGCTGGGGCCAGGCCGCGCGTGCGTAGGGTGTCCCAAGCAGTGGATAGAAAACCCACCACGTGCGTGTCAGTGTCCATCACGGTCAAGTCATAGCGTTTGCCGTCTTGGTCCCACACCGCGTAGATGCGGTGAATGTTTTCGCTTTGACACTGCCACAGTTCTTCAGCTAGCTCCAGCTCGTGGGCGCAGTTGTAGTCAGGTAAGGGGGTAAGTTTTTCGTCGTTGCCCACCGGGGCCAGGGTTTGGGGGGTTTCAGTTTCGACGACGGCGCCGTCGTCTTGGGTGGAAACGATCGGGTTTTCACGTACTTTCTCGGTGTAACCAAGCTGGGAGTCGGTACGTACCTGCCAGGCTTGCAGGGGGGCTTGGCACGGGTTTAGACGCACCACCTTGACAGCGTCCACACCGCAGCGGCGCAGGCCGCGCGCCAGAGCCACCCCAGTGGCGTTTTCGCTGGCCACACCCATAATGTAAAGCACTAAGTAGCTGGCGATAAGACCCAACAGCACTGAGGCCACCGCTGCCAGCAGGGTAATAGCTGAGCGCAGCACCGAAACACCCACCACAATTCCCAGCAGCCACCAGGAAGTTTTTACCAGCTTGGATTGGTGTTTACCGGAAGCCAAAATAACTGCAGCCAAGGCAGCATAGGTGGGTGAGAGAATCTCGTAGGTGTTTAGGTTGCGGTAGGAGATCATGCCGTTGTGTACCTGGTTAAACACCGGCAGCTGCAACAGGTATGTGAACAGTGCAGACAGCAGATAAGCACTGATTAGGGCGATCAGGGCTTGGCCTGAGCGCCACCAGTCCTTATGCAGCAAAGCGCGCCCCATCAACGCTAGGGGCAGAGCTAAAGTGACGATACCTTCAAAGGCTTGCAGCGGGAACACCAGCACCCGGCGCAGCAGCTGGGAAAAGACGGTCTGTACGTCATAAATGACAGCGGTGGTGGTTGCCTGGGCGAACACAGCCAGTAGAAAAACCGTTACTAGACCTAGCGCGCAGACACCGGCAAATAGTAGGTCGCGGGTGCGGTGTTCGCGCCGCTCTAGGGTGTCAACCAAGGTTAGGGTGCTGGTTTCCACCAAAGTTGGCTGAGGTTCCGCCTGGGAGGTGATGCCTACTCGGGGAAAACCAACTGGGCGGGCCGAGTTGGCGGGCTCAGCCGGGGCGCTGGGTTTTTCAACGGCGGTAGCTACCCGGCTATCCGGGGTGGCGGTGGGGCTACCGGCCGCAGATTGATCTGGCGCTTGGGTCATGGGGCTAGTCTATGAAACTGGGCCTTATATCCCCACATATCCCCGCTAAATAGAGATAGCTCATTAGGGATATTTTATTTTGTCCGCTGCACCTTCCAAGACACTATCTAGTGTGCATAACAAAGCGCACACCCGGGCTAGCAGCCCAAAGTGTGCGCTTTAATTCGAAGTAGCCGGACTATTCTATGTCACTTCACACTGTCAGATCACTTCACGCGGCGTAGTCGCAGCGAGTTAGACACTACGATCACGCTGCTCATAGCCATAGTGGCCCCGGCGATCATGGGGTTGAGTAAACCTGCCATAGCCAGCGGAATTGCGGCCACGTTATAGGCGAAAGCCCAGAACAGGTTCTGCTTAATGATGCGCAGGGTAGCGCGCGAAACCTTGATAGCAGCCACAACTGCCTCCAGGTCGGCGCGCACTAGCGTGATGTCGGCGGCCTCAATGGCCACATCCGAGCCAGTGCCCATGGCCATACCCAAACCGGCAGCGCCCGCCTGGGCTAGAGCGGCGGCGTCGTTAACACCGTCACCCACCATGGCCACATTAGCCCCCTCACCTTGCAGGCGAGCCACCACGTCACGTTTATCCTCCGGCAACACCTGGGCGATTACGTCATCAATACCCACCTGGCTGGCAATGAACTTAGCGGCGCGCTCATTGTCACCGGTGAGCAGGATGGGACGCAGGCCCATAGCCTTGAGCTCACTGATGGCTTTGGCGGTAGTGGGCTTGGGTTCGTCACGCACAGCTAGGGCGGCGCGCAGGCGCAGCGATTTTGCATCCGGCCCCAAGGCCACTAGCACCACGGTGGCGCCGGTGTCTTCTAGGGCTCGTACCTGTGCTCCAGCCTGCTCGCTTAGGCTTACGCCCTGCTGGCTCAGCCAGGTGGCTTTACCGACGACGGCGTAGCTCTGGCCCGCTGCGTGGGCTACTGTGGCGCTGACCCCACGACCGGCATGGTTGGTGAACTCGCTGATCTGGGGTGCCTGGACGCCGTCTAGTTGTGTGCCCGCCACAATAGCGCGGGCTACTGGGTGCTCAGAGGGAAGCTCCAATGCCTGGGCTAGGGCCAAGGTTTGCAGCTGGGCTGGGCTTAGGGCAGAACCCTCTCCCAAGTCCACAACCGTGGCGCCGTCGCTAGCGCCGCCGGCCTCAGCACCAGCGCTACCAGCGCCACTTACGGCGTCGTCGTCGAAAAATACCGCCTGAGCCAGGTGCATTACCCCTGTGGTGACCGTACCGGTCTTATCCAGCACCACCGTGTCAATGCGGCGGGTAGATTCAAGCACCTCCGGGCCACGAATCACCACACCCAACTGGGCGGCGCGGCCCGTGCCCACCAACAGTGCGGTAGGCGTAGCCAAACCCAAGGCGCAGGGGCAGGCAATTACCAGCACCGCCACCGCCGCCGTAATCGCCGCCTGGGCGTTATGACCGGTAGCCAGCCAACCCAAGAAAGTTAAAGCAGCCAGAGCCAAAACCGTGGGCACAAACACCGAACTGACCCGGTCAGCCAGGCGCTGCACCGGCGCCTTTTCCGCCTGGGCGGCAGTAACCACCTGGGCAATACGCGACAATGTGGTGCCCGCACCCACCCGGGTAGCGCGCACAACCAACGTGCCCGAAGTATTCACGGTGGCGCCGGTAACCTCGTCACCTGCACTTACATCCACCGGCAAAGATTCACCGGTCAGCAAGGAAGCATCAATGGCGCTGTGACCCTCAACCACCACGCCGTCAGTGGCAATTTTTTCACCCGGACGCACCCGGAAACGATCGCCCACCTGCAGGCGGTCAATCGGAATTTCACTAACCGAGCCATCAGCGTTAACCCGCGCGGCAGTTTTGGCGCCCAGCTGCAAAAGCTTACGCAGCGAGTCACCTGAGCGGTGACGCACCCGCGCCTCCGCTAAACGCCCTGTGAGTAGGAAAGTCACGATCCAGGCGGCAGACTCGAAATACATATGGGCGTGCTCGCTTTGGGCGCGCGGAATGAACTCCATACTCATGCGCATCCCCAGCATGCCGGCGCCCCCAAAAATCAACGCCCACAGGCTCCACAAGGTGGCGGTAATAACCCCCAGGGAAACCAGGGTGTCCATGGTGGTGGAGCCGTGGCGCAGGTTAGTGAAAGCAGCCTTGTGGAAAGGCCAAGCACACCAAGTCACCACCGGCAGGGCCAGCGCGGCCACAACCCACTGCCAGCCATAGAACTGGGCGGCGCTCACCATAGAGATCACCATCAGTGGCACTGATAGCGTGGCCACCACGATCAGGCGACGGCGCAGGTCAGCGGCGTGGGCCAGGTGGCGGGCTTCCTGCTTGCGCATAGCCTCGACGGCGCCGTCCTCCACCTTGGTCACGGTGGCGCTGTAACCAGCTTTTTCCACCACGGCCACCAGCTGCTGTGGGTCTACTGGGGCGCTTAGCTCAACGTGGGCTGATTCGGTAGCCAGGTTAACTGAGGCGTTAACGCCAGCCACTTTGTTCAGTTTTTTCTCCACGCGCGCCACGCAGGAGGCACACGTCATCCCACCCACGCTCAAATCTACGCTGCCGTGACTGGTGCTAGTTGAGGTGGTTTCTTGGATATCAGTCATTATTTAAGACGCCCGCCTCACTCGTCGCGTTCGATGGCTTCCAGGGTGTAGTTGCCGGCTTCGTCAACGGCGTCGGCCAGGGCCTGGTCGTCTAGGTGCACGTCAGAAACCACCATTACGTCAGAGACGCCACCCTTGTTCAGGATTACTGAAACGTTCTTGACACCCTCAACCTCTTCTAGCTCTTCACTCACGTGACGCACGCAGTTAGAGCAGGTCAGGCCTGAAACCTTGAGGACGGTGGTGCGGTCGATGTTTTCAGCCATTTTCTTCTCCTAAATGTGTTGCCTACCCAGCCACAACGCAGCTGGCAGCTATGAATATGGGCTAGCCGGCCTGTAGACAGCTTTAAAACTGTCCCCCAAGCACGACTAGCCCAACCGGGATATGCCCCGAATTATTCCTAGTTAATCCTCTAGGTGGCGCACCAAACTTTCAGCCAAGCCCACGTAGGTGCCCGGGGTTAGCGCCAGCAGGCGAGCTTCGACGTCGGCAGGCATACCCAACCCAGCGATAAAGTCACGCATAGCCTGGCCGGTAACCCGCTTGCCACGGGTCAGTTCCTTTAGGCGCTCGTAGGGGTCAGCCATGCCGGTGGCGCCAGCGACGGCGGCCGCGCGCATAGCCTGCTGCACCGGTTCACCCAGCACCTCCCAGGTGGCGTCTAGGTCTTCAGCCAGGCGGCGCTCATCCACATCCAGGCCGCCCAGGCCCCCGCGCACATTAGAGATAGCCAGCAGCGAGTGGCCCAGGGCCACGCCCACATTACGCTGGGTGGTGGAGTCGGTCAGGTCGCGCTGTAGGCGGCTGGTTACCAGGGTGGCCGCTAGGGAATCTAGTAGCGCACAGGAAATCTCAAAGTTGGCTTCACCGTTTTCGAAACGAATCGGGTTGACCTTGTGCGGCATGGTGGAGGAGCCGGTAGAGCCCTGGGCGCTTAGACGCTGGTGGAAGTAGCCCAAAGAAATGTAGGTCCACACGTCGGTGGCCAGGTTGTGGGCAATACGGTTGTAGCGGGCCACGTCGCTGTACAGCTCAGCCTGCCAGTCGTGGGATTCAATCTGGGTGGTTAGCGGGTTCCAGATCAGGCCCAGGTGCTCCACGAAACCGCGCGAAACAGCCTCCCAGTCAGCTCCCGGTACGGAAACCACGTGAGCGCCGTAGGTGCCGGTGGCGCCGTTGATCTTACCCAGGTATTCGGTGCCCTCAATGCGACGCAGCTGGCGGCTCAGGCGCCAAGCCAACACAGCCAGTTCCTTACCGAACGTGGAGGGGGTAGCCGGCTGACCGTGAGTGCGGCACAGCATGGGCACCGCCTTGTACTGGCGAGCCATTTCACTAAGGTCATCCACCAGGCCCTGGGCGGCCGGCAGCCACACCTGCTTGATAGCTGAACGGATGGTTAGGGCGTAGGCCAGGTTGTTGATGTCTTCACTAGTGCAGAAAATGTGCACAATCTCGTGCACCTGGGGCAGCACCGTGTCTTGACCCAGCACCTGGGGGGCGGCGTCTAGGCGACGCTTAAGCAGGTACTCCACAGCTTTCACGTCGTGGCGGGTGACTGCCTCAATTTCAGCCAGTTCATCAATTTCTGCGCGGCCAAAGCTGGAAACAATACCGCGCAGGTACTGCTTTTCAGCGGCAGAGAACTTGGGTGCGCCCGGCAAAACCTCGTTATCGGTGAGGTAGATCAGCCATTCAACTTCCACATGCACGCGAGCGCGGTTCAAAGCGGCTTCAGACAGGTGGTCTACCAGCGGTGCAGCAGCAGCGCGGTAGCGCCCGTCCAACACCCCCAGAGCCAGTGGCGGGTTTACCTCAGCTAGGTTTACACGGGATAGGGGCAGGTCAGCAGTCTCAGCACAACTCATGCGCTAATTGTCTCAGCTGACCTGCCCCCAACACCAGAGGCCCGGTTTAACGTGGTTTTAAGCCACTTTTTTGCCGGGCTTACGCTGGCTTAGGCGCGGGCGCGTAACGGATTGGCTCGTCCGTAACGGATGCGCTGCGCACCCCGGGGTGCGCAGCCGCGCCTGCACCTGTGTCTGAGCCCGCACGCGCAAGCCCGCGCCTGCGCCTAAGCTCGGACCCGCGAGCGCACGCGCCGTCGGTTTTAGCGACGGTGCAGGTAGTCGCGTAGTTTGCCAGAGCGCAGCGCCCCACCGGCGGCCACTAGCCCCCCGGCTACCAGCACTAGGCCTCCGGCCACACCGGTAACCGCCAGCGAGCCGTGGTGCGAGCCGCCACCGTTACCGGCGAAAGCTACCTTCCCGGAGCCCTTTGAGGAGGGTAGCGGTGAGGGCTTTAGTGCCGCCCTGCCGGTAGGCATGGGGCTGGCGCTGGGCACAGCACTAGCCGTAGGTGCGGCGGTGGGGCTAGGTGCAACGGTCGGTGCGGTGGTGGGCGACGCCGTCGGGGCCGGGGTGGGGCTTTGCGTAGGCTGCTCAGTAGGCTGCTCGGTGGGCTGCGGGGTGGGAGCGGCCGGCAGCATCCGGCGCTTACCTAAGTTCTGGTCGAAGCGAGTTACCGGGTAGGTGACCTGGTTGTCGCCTTGGGTGTAGGTCAGCGTCAGCTTGGCATCCAGGTAGCCCTGCTTAGCTTCCTGCTCGCTTACCACATAGCCGCTGGTTGAGCACCACATGGTCGTGCCGGGCGCAATGTCGCCGCTGCAAGATTCAATTTCGGTGCCCTTGGGGCCCTTGGCGCTATCGATGTGCAGGGTATTACTGGTGTTGTTGACGATGCTCCAGTGGAAGGGCAGCTTTTCGCCAGCCTGGTAGGGCTTGGCTACGATGTCGCGGGTGTAGTCGCTGCGCTCGCCGGCCACGGTCAGTGCGATCAGCTCAGGGGTGGTGAGTTTGAGCTCCACCGAGCCGCGCAGGGTGTACTGGCCTGCCTCCAAGGTGGCGTCCACATTGTAGGTGTCAGCCACAATATCCTTGGTGGCGGTGACCTTGACGTTTACGGTGGCCGACTCACCCGGCTTTAGCGCCGGGGTGGCTACCAGGTCGCTGCTGACGTTTTCGGGCAAGCCGGTTAGGCGCATGGAGCCAGCCGGCAGGGCGACGTCGTCGTCATTGCGGATAGTGACGCTTACGCTGGTACTTTCCCCGGCCCCCAAGCTGACGCTAGCGGGAGCGAAGTTGGCGCAGAACGGCTTTAGCCACTCGCGCCCGAAGGTGCCTACGCGGATTTCCTTGTCGGTTTTGGTTTCATAGGCGACGGCGAAAGTGCCGTCCTTGAGGGCGGTCACCGAGGAGTAGGCGTGCGGGCCGTAGTGGTAGACGCGGCTAACGGGCCAGGTGGCGCCGTTGTCGCAGGAGTAGCGCACGTTACCGGTGATGCGGTTGATCAAGTGGCCTTTACGGTCAACATCTATCTGCCAGTTGTAGGGGCTGTTGTTGGCGTTGGTGAACAGCAGCTCCTTGGCGGCCTTGCCGCTGGTGGCCTGGGGGTTCATGCGGGTGATGCCGGCGTTTACTTCCGGGTCTACCAGGGCAGTGTCTAGGTACTGGTTCTTCCAGTTGACGCCGCCGTCGTCAGAAATAGCGATCAGGCGCCCCACCCCGTCACCCCAGTTGCGCGAGTTAAGCATGAGACGGCCGTCGCTTAACTCAACCACCTTGTTTTCGTTGAAGCTGTTGCCGATGCGGTTACCGGCGTGCCAGGTGGCGCCGTGGTCGTCAGAGTAAACCGAGTAGGCGTAACCGTTATGGGCTGAGTCAGTACCGATGTATTGCTGCACCAGGCGCCCAGCGTATTTGCCGTGCTTGATTTGAATACCGTTACCGGAGGTGGCGAAGGTGCCGGTGATGCCCTTGGGTTTAACCACATTGGTGATTAGGCGGTGGGTCCAGGTTTTGCCATTGTCGGTGGAGGTGGAAACCTCAGCGCTCATAACGTTGCGGTCGGCGTCGTCGTCAGAGTCAACGGACTGGAAGAAACCCGCATCCTTAGAGTAGACGTGGAAGTTGAACAAAATGTTCTTTTCGGCGTCATACACATATGAGGGGTCTGAGTAGCCCTGCTTTTGGGCGCCGGGAACGCCCGCGTGGATGACGGTTTGTTCACCCCAAGTACGCCCGCCGTCGGTGGAGCGGCGCTGCAAAATGGAGTTGGGGTTGGGGGCGTCCATCAGGCTGGGGCGCCCGTCATAGGAAACTACTAGATCACCATTGTTTAGCTGCACGATTGAGGGGATGCGGTAAACCGGGAATTTACCGTCATCGCCATTGGCAACTGCTTGCGAGGTGAAATCCTGGCCAGATTCGGTGGCAGTTACGCCAGGGGTTAAAACTACACCGGTAAACGATAAGGTCAGTGCAGCCAGTGCGGCTGCGGTTTTAGCGTGGACACCCTTTGGGGACACGGGAACTCCTTCAATGGCGCTCAGGGGAGCTAGTGCGGGTCTGCGCACATCACTGTTGTGATTTTAAGCTTAACTGCGCGAAATTGTTACATAATGTGACTTTTTCGTTAGCTTTTGCATCAGCTTCGCTCTTGAGTGGCGGTGACGGTGGCTTTTTTCTTGGGGCGACGGCGGCTTCTTGCGCAGGGCCGACGGCGCCGTCGTCGTCAAAAGCCAAGCCAGGGCCGCCGCCGTCGTGGCTGTAAAGTGAGGCAGCGCCGTCGAGACCAAAGCACACCAAAGCACGCACAACCCACCCTTAGCTGAGCGCGTGCGCCGCGCCAAAAGCGCACAAGCTTGTTAGGCCTAAAAGTAGCTTGGCAAAATATAGGTGTGGCTGTAGCTATACCTTCTTCTGCGCGAGTGCTGCTTGAGCACTTGCCACCTAAGGTGGCCACCCGCATCAGTGAGACTGTGGCTATCGCCAACCTAATTCGCCTAATTGCGCGTTTGGAGGCGGCGCGGGCCACCGTCCTACTAACGCTGACTTTTTTGCTGGCCATAACCCTGGGCATTAACAACCACTCACTTTTACCCTTCCGGGTTGGGCCATTTTGCTCCCTAGCGTTATGCCTGATCAGCGCCTATTGGGGTGGAAAAATCATCACCCAACACACGCGCGTAGCCTACGACAACGGCACTGACGCCCTGGTGCGCACCGACGCCCTAACCCCCACCGCCTCAGCTGCAGCCGCCCAAACCGCCATGGAAATTTCGCAAATGCTAATTTCCGGGGTGCTGTTTGCGGGCGTAATGCTGGGCACGCTACCCCACATGCAATTTCAAAAAGCCAGTTGGCTGGCTGTGGGCGTGGTGGTGATGGGTTCACTGACCTCTTCACTCGCGTTACTGTGGGCAGTGATTTGGCCGCATGCGCCGCGCCGCTGGATGCGGATAGTTAACGCACTTATCGGCACCTGGATTTGCGTGATGTGGTGGTCTGGGCCGCTGGCTGCACTCATGCACCACAAACCTGACATGCTGCTGGGCTGGCTTAACCAGTACAGTTTCTTTTCTGATGATCCCACCTGGCCGGTAGTCATTTACGGCTTTATGGCTGAAGGCATCTCCTATGTGGCCCTATATATGCTGCGTAAAAGTGCCGCCTGGAATAACCCTTCGGCAGCCCTGCGCCAAGCTATGGAGATCACCGGGCCGCGCTGGGCTGGGCCGGGGGCTGTGGCCCTAACCCAGGAGGCGCAGCTATGGCCACAGCTGACCGTGGCGCAAACTTTTGAAACCCTTGATGGTCTGCGCGGTTTCACTGAGCCGCCACCCCACCGTGAGCAGATGCTGCAAGCGTGTAAAACTCTTTTGCCCCCGCTCGATAAATTTATTGACGAATGCACTTTTAGCGAGCGTGAACTGGTGTTATTGGTGTGGGCGCTGAGCCAGGAGGCGGATCTGATTTTGATTCACCGCCACGAGAGTTACCAGCTCTTACCACGTTCTATGCAGATTGTGTGCCGGCAACTGGTTAAACAGCGTATGGCTGAAGGGGTGCGTTTTGACTTCTCCCCCGCCTACGACGACGACCTGCTGAGACTAATCTGCTCAGGCCAGTAGCCTGTCCGGGCCAGTAATTCACTCAGCCCCTAACATCGCACCTACAGACACTGCCGCAACCCCACTGCCGCAACCATGCTCACTCTGCACGAATTGCCTTTATAGGCCCACTCTACGAGTTCTAATTACGAATTAATGCACCGGTGGGGAACTTTTTTACCCCCACAGCTTTATCCACACCCCTAAAGCTACCACTTGACTTAGCACCTTAGCGTTTAGTCATGAGTAACTTGCATTACGTTAGGCAGCTGGCTATAAACGCTAAAAGCCAGGTGCCAGCCATTCCCAACCAGTGGCGTGGGAGCGCGGCGCAGGCCGCTGGTCAGTCTTTAGCGCAACTAAGCGCCGCCATAAACGTGCTGATCGGCGCCGTCGACAATGATATTCAGGCGCTAAGCACCCCAAGCTAGGTCTAGTCATGGGCGACATTGTCTACGTTTCTGGGCCCGATAAAAATCTGCATGTGGATCCGCAGGTACTAATGAGGCTGAAACGGCAGGTTATGAAAGTTCACTCATTGCTGGAACAAGCCAACAATGCCTATAAGGTGGCTCGCACAGAGCCCATTCCCAGGGCACTAGAGCTACCTCCTATGCCGCTACAGCCCTCGCCGTTATTTCCTCAGCCCTCACCCAAGCGGCTGCCCCCTGAGCTGGACGCCGCCACAACCAAGGCTTTAAAAACCTGCATCAGTCAGTGTGAAACTAACGCTGACGCCCTACAGGTGGGCTATAACCTCTACACCGATGCCGAAATTAAAGCCCAGGCATCGTGGAAATTAGAGGGACTCAAACGCGCCAATCCTGTCTCTATGGCTAAGCGTAAGAGGAACAATTTTCTAAGTGAGGGTGCGGTACGTGCCGAGCTACGCAAATACGGCCTCGATAACCCTCAAACTCTGCAGAAAAGGCTTAAAGCGTTGGGAATAGATATTGATTTAGAGGACGCTAAAGCTATTTATCAGATAGTGATATTGCTGGTTCGTAGTGGCTATGGGGGCTGGTTAATTAGTGAAGCGCCTGCTCTAATTGCTATTTATAAAGCTAGCCCTAGCCTTGGCGCATTTCTGCAGGCAGCCATGGTTTACGCCGGCGCTTTTCTGGGGCCTGAAGCTAAACTATCCTTGTCCGGGGTAAAGGCGCAGCTAACCTATGGAATTGCAGATGGCAATAAGATTTATTGGCGCGGTAAATGGGTTGACCCAAAAGAACTTAGCGATGTTGAGGCCACCAACTACTACTTGGCGTATCTAGCTGGCGGGAAAAAGAATTACCGACTCAGCCTGCTCAGCGACGGCCTGCGTATGGATATGCCCTCCCCCGCTATGGGGCCGCTCAGTTTCTCTTTTAAATCTGCTGTGGGTGCTGAGCTAGCTGCTGCCGTGTTGGCAGGTATAGCAAAAACTGCCGGCGGGGTAGGCCAGGCCAGTCAGGTTAAGTTCAAGCCGTTAACAAGTAAATATGATGGCTCGGTGGCCGACACTATTAATTACTGCGATCACATAAATTCTTCTGATCCGCAAACTGGAGCTTTTTCTATTATTAAAACCACCTATTCTGATGGAACCTGCTCCTACCAGGTGATTTTGCCGGGCACACAACAGTGGACTGCGGGCCAGTCAAATCCCCAGGATCTACTAACTAACTTACAGGCTAATGCCGGCGCCAGTGACGACTATTCGCAGCTAGTGGTTGCCGCCATGACTAAGGCCGGCATTAAAAGCACTGATCCGGTATGCATTTACGGCCACTCCCAGGGTGGGATTGTGGCCACGAACCTAACCGCTAATGCGCAGGTGCGGGCACGTTTCAATATTGTGGCTACAGCTACCGCCGGTAGCCCTACCGGCAACAGCGTAATTCCGTCAGGTACACAGTATTTGAGCATGGAAAACGCCGACGATATTGTGCCCAGCTTAGACGGCAAAGCGCCGGTTAGCGCCCCTAACCGCACCAATGTGGTCACTGTTCACCAAGGCAATGACCAGCACGATCAGCGCGTCTATGCGCGTTCAGCTAAGCAGTTACCTAATGAGCCGGGTGCGCAAACCTTTAATAGGGCTTGGAACCAGGATGCGGGTAAAACTGTGGTTTCGCGTGAACAGGCCACTTTCCAAATTAAACGCACCCCGGTAGCAGAGCCTGCCTACAGGCCTTCACCGCATCCAACCCCCAGTCCTTCACCACAGCCAGCACCCACCCCACGTCAGGCGCCAAGCCAACCACAAGCACACACTCAGTCGCAGGCGGCGCCAAGCCAGCCACAAGCAACTCCACGTCAGGCGGCCAGCCAACCAGGGCCGCAACCAAAGCCTTCGCCAAGTCCAGACCCAAGTCCCAGCCCTGACCCCGACCCACAACCTAGCCCTGGGCCCAGCCCAAACAAGCCGACGCCGCACTAGGGGCGACGTCGGGCAATAAAGCAGATTCAGTTATCGAAGCAGATTTAAGGCAGGAAAATGGCCATAACCATCACGATACTGATGATGATTTCGCTGACCCCAACCACGCGGGGGCGAATCACCTTGGCACGCTTGCGCACCCTTTGGCGCTGCATAAGCGGTAGCACTAGGGCACGCGCAGTTAGCACCACCCACAGGGCCAGGTTGGTCCAGCCAATCAGGCCGGCGCTGGCCGCATATGCCACCAAGGCTAGCCCCACCAGGTGGAAGCCAAAGCTAAGACAGATCATGGTGGGCTTGCCGCGGCCACGAATCATAGCTTTTACGTAAGGGACTGTGCCCACAAAATAACCGCTGACCAGGGAGGTAACCAGCCAGGCCCAGTGCCAGCCGGTTAGGTTTTGAGGCCCCCCAAAACTTTCTAGGGTGCTCGCACCATTCTCTACGCCTAGGAATCCGCCCGCGCCGCCAGTGGCGACGTCGTAGCTGACGGCGGTCATTAACGTAGCCGCAAGCGTAGTAGTGACGCCGCTAAGCAGTGAGCGCTCTTTACCTATGCGCACCTGCCACAGTGCCAGTGCCAGTAGCGGGGCGAAAACTGGGGCCCAGCGGAGCAGGTAGGGGGCGCTGATCAGGCTCGCTAACCCAGCCACAGCGCAAATTGCCGAATACCAGATCATGGGCACCAGTAGCAGTAGTCGCTTAGCTTCTGAGCGGGTGCGTAGCCACTGGGTCCAAGCCCAGAACGCGAAATAGCCCATCCAGAAAGCCGGCCAGATCAGCAGGTAATGCCATGACCAACCCCCAATAAAGGCCCCCACCAGGGGCGGAATGATTAGCATCCCCCAGGCGCCATGCTGGTTAGGCACCCAGGCGCGGGTGCTGGGCCGGCGCCTAATTTGCTCGGCGCTAGGACGGCGTCCTGGGCGTTCTTGCGTACCCTGTTGTGCAGCGGCTGAGGCACCAGAAAGTGGCTGGCCGGTGGCTAGCAATACGTCATCTTCCAAGCCCGGTGCTGACTGCTGGAAGGGTACCGAGCTGGCTGCCTTCTGCGTGGTCTCGTTGCTATCTGGGTCTTGATACTCCACCCTTGGCGCATTTGAGCTGGGGCGCGCTTGGCTAACTCCAGCTGACACGGCTGGCAGCTTGGCACCCGCGTCAGGGCTGGCAGCGGAGGGAACTGAAGACGTAGAGCTCATGGCTTTATTCTAGGGAAAAGCCTTAGATATTTAGCTGACACGGTGTAGCAGTCTGTTCGCGCTTGCCATAACTGGGATGTACATAACTGGGCTGCAAACAAACTGGGGCCGGGCTGACAAGGTCGCGTCGCAAGCAAAGCAGCCCTAGAGCATAAACAAACTGGGGCCGGGCACTAATGCACCCGACCCCAGCTAGCTAAATGAGACTAGTTGGCTAGCGCTGCGCTAACCACGCTCTTGGCTTCCTTCTGAACTTCCTTCAGGTGCTCTTCACCCAGGAAAGACTCAGCGTAAATCTTGTACACGTCCTCAGTTCCGGAGGGACGGGCTGCGAACCAAGCGTCCTTGGTGGTGACCTTCAGGCCGCCGATCGGCGCGTCGTTACCGGGGGCGCGCACCAGGCGCTGCTCGATGGGTTCACCAGCCAGCTCGGTGGCGGTGACGTCTTCGGGAGAAAGTGCGGCCAGCTTGGCCTTTTCTTCCTTGGTGGCGGCGGCGTCGATACGGGCGTAGGCCGAAGCACCGAAGCGCTCTACCTGCTCAAGGTGTAGCTGCGAGGGGCTCTTGCCGGTGACGGCGATGATCTCGCTTGCCAGCAGGGCCAGGATGAGGCCGTCCTTGTCGGTGGTCCACACGCCGCCGTCGAAACGCAGGAAGGAAGCTCCTGCGCTTTCCTCACCGCCGAAGCCCACAGAGCCGTCTAGCAGGCCGGGCACGAAGTGCTTGAAGCCTACGGGCACCTCCACCAGCTTGCGGCCAATGGATGCCACCACGCGGTCGATCAGGCTGGAGGAAACCAGGGTCTTGCCTACGGCGCAGTCCTTGCCCCAACCGGGACGGTGGGTGAATAGGTACTCGATGGCCACAGCCAGGAAGTGGTTGGGGTTCATTAGGCCGTCGGGGGTGACGATGCCGTGACGGTCAGAGTCGGCGTCGTTACCGGTGGCGACGTCGTAGGGGGTGGCACCAGAAGCGTCGGGGGTCATGGCGTTACGCAGAGAGGCCATGGCGTAGGGCGAGGAGCAGTCCATGCGGATCTTGCCATCCCAGTCCAGAGTCATGAAGGACCAGGCGGGGTCCACCTTGGGGTTGACCACGGTGAGGTTGAGGCCGTAACGCTCGCCAATCTCAGCCCAGTATTCAACCGAGGCGCCACCTAGCGGGTCTGCACCGATGCGCACGCCAGCCTTGCGGATAGCCTCCATGTCAACCACGTTGGCCAGGTCAGCTACGTACAGCTCACGGTAGTCGTGGCGGATTACCAGCTCACTCTTGAGGGCCTCGTCGATGGGCACGCGCGGCACGTTGCGCCAGGCGCCGTCCACTAGTAGTTCGTTGGCGCGGTTAGCAATCCAACCAGTGGCGTCGGAGCCGGCAGGGCCACCGGTGGGCGGGTTGTACTTGAAACCACCATCGCGCGGAGGGTTGTGGCTGGGGGTGACGACAATACCGTCAGCTAGGCCGGGGCCGGAGGTGCGTACGCCCTCGGGGGTGCCAGCGCCGTTAGCTACCAGGATGGAGTGGGAAACGGCCGGGGTGGGGGTGTAGGAGTCGCGAGAGTCGATAGCGACCTTCACGCCGGCGCCTACCAGCACCTCGACGGCGGAGCGCCAGGCCGGTAATGATAGGGCGTGAGTGTCGCGGCCCAGGTAGAGCACACCGTCGGTGCCCTGGGAGGCGCGGTACTCAACGATTGCGGCGGTGGTTGCCACAATGTGGGCTTCGTTGAAAGCAGTGTCTAGGGAGGAGCCACGGTGACCGGAGGTGCCGAAAACTACGCGCTGAGCGGGTACAGCAGGGTCCGGTACCAGGTCGTAGTAGGCCTGGCGAACTTCTTCGACATTGATGAGATCTTCAGGTAAGGCGGGTTGGCCAGCTCGTTCATGCATGTCTGTAGTGTGGCACAGCTTACCCACAAAAATCACCCCATCACATGCAAATACTCACAAATACAGGCAAAATCATCCCTTCCCTATGATTTTTCCATGGGGTTTTATAGGCAACGGACGAAATGTCAGTTTTTGTGCGGCCCATACTGGCGCACCCATACCAACACCACACGCCCCGCGCCCACACACCGCCACCGTCACCCACTGCCAGGCTTGATGCCACCCCCGGCACACTCCTGTCCCCCCTCACGCCGGCACACCCGACCTGACAACCTTGCGCACCCTACGCCGCAATACCCAGCCCCAACGCCCCAAACTAGGGCCACCCCAAACTAGGATGGACCTATAGGCACCAAGCCAATCTAGGAGGTCCCATGCCCACCGCAATTTCCACCCCTAACGCCCCCGCCGCCGTCGGCCCCTACTCTCAGGCCGTTTCCACTGGCGACGACGCCGGCGCCCAGGTTTTCATTTCCGGCCAGATTCCCCTAGTTCCGGCTACGGGACAGCTGGTCGAGGGCGACATCCAGGCCCAGGCGCGCCAGAGTCTGACCAACATCGGCGAGATCCTAAAGGCTGCCGGCCTGAGCTTTGCCGACGTAGTTAAAACCACCGTGCTGCTGGCGGACATCAACGACTTTGTGGCGGTTAACGAGGTGTATGCCCAGTTCTTCACCGGTCCGGTCCTGCCCGCGCGCGCAGCTTTCGGCGTGGCCGCGCTACCCAAGGGGGCCCGCGTGGAGATTGAGGCCATCGCGGTTCGTCCCTGATCAGTACGCTTTGGGGTTGCAGGGTTTCTCGACGTCGTCGCAGCTACCCGCAAACACTTAACGGTCCGGTCGGCTAATGTCTACCGGACCACTTTTATGCCCAAAGTCCCAAAATCCGCTAGACAGTTGAAAGTTAAACGATCTAGACTCAAGTTATCGCAGCGCGGTCCAACTCAAAGCCAAATCTTCAGCCAGGCCAAGCCAAATCTTCAGCCAGGCCGCCTACTCTCAAGCTTTCAGCCTTCTAGACAGTGTCCAAATACTTAAAGGAGCACATCATGACCAAGATCGGTATTGTCGTCGGTTCCGTCCGCGAGGGTCGCGTAGGTGACCAGATCGGCAACTGGATCCTGGAGCAGGCCCGCGCCGCCCACCCCGAGGCCGAGTTCACCGTAATTGACCTGAAGGACTACGACCTGCCCATGTTCGACGGCTCGGTTGCCCCCATGGTTCTGGGCGGCAAGTATGACAACGACGCCGTAGCCGCTTGGGCCAAGGCTCTAGACGAGCAGGACGGCTTCATCTTCGTAACCAGCGAGTACAACCACACCATCCCCGGCGCCTTCAAGAACGCCGTCGACTCCATCAGCCCCGAGCTAATCGGCAAGGCTGTGGCTTTCGTGGGTTACTCCTGGGACGGCGCCATCCGCGCTGTTGAGCAGTGGCGCACCCTGTCCGCACAGTTCGACATGTACGACATCCGCGCCCAGCTAGCCCTGACCTTCCCCATGGACTTTGAGGGCACCGACACCTTCGCCCCCAACGAGCGCCGCACTGGCGAGCTAGAGGCCCTGCTCTCCCGCCTGATTGAGGTCAGCGCCAAGCTCGCTGCCTGAGCACCAAGCTCACTGCCTGAGCCCAGCATCCGCCCGAAAGCCGCGCTAGCTACCTAAGCCCGGCACACTTCGCTCTAACGGCGCACCTCCCGCACCTCCCACCCGGCGTGGCTCGGCATACCCGGCCCGGCGCACCTCCCGCATGACCCGGCGTAACCCTGCCTTAACGGCATAACCCCACCCTAACCCTGTAGGGTTGACTTATGTCGAAAAAGAGTCAGCGCCGCGCCCGCGCCCAGGCCAAAAAGGCCGCCCAGGCCGTACAGTCCCCCGCCAAGCCCAAGAAGGTTGAATTCGTAGCCCGCCCCTTCGCCGGCCTTAAGAATGAAGCTGAACTGGTCGCCATGGCGCAGATCATCCCCGCCGCCACCATGACCGTTAAGCTCAACGACAGCGAGCACATTCCTGCCGCTCACCGTGGCGCCACGGTTGAGCTGGCCACCCTGCTGCCGGATCTAACCCAGGGTATGCGCCGCGCCGACGACTGCTACCTGGTTGCCATGCAGACCACCAAGCACTCCGGTGACGCCTCGCGCGACGTCGCCTACGCCCTGCTCAACACCCTGGAGCTAGAAAACAACACTGGCCTGCAGCTAAGCACCCTACCTGAGCCCGGCCCGCGCCTACAGGACCTGCTAGACGCCGACTTTGAGCCGGTTTTCCAGCTGCACGACTCTTTTGGTTTCTGGGCTGCCCCCGGCGAGCTCAGTGATGAGGAGCTAAACAACCTGGTCAACCAGTCTCGCGATGAGATTGTGGCCACCCGCCAGGTCCCAGGCGTGGAGCACGCCTTCTGGTGCCGCATGGGCGGTAAGGAGTACGTGCGCTGGGTGCGTGAGGAGGATGAGGACGCCTTCTTCAACGCCCTGGCCAAGGTGCACGCCGCCCGCGAGTCTGAGCTTAGCGACGACGGCGCCTCCCTGGGTTCCTTCCTGGGTGCCTTCCGCGCTTACGGCATTGCCATCCCGGTGTGGCAGCTTGAGCCGGGCACTACCGCCGAGCATCTAACCGCCCCCATGCAGGCGCTGGGTGCACGCCTTCAGGCCGCTTTGGCCGACGACGCCGCCCTGAACGCTGATGAGCGCCGCGCCAAGGCCGGCATCATTTCCCGCCAGGTGAACCTGTAAATCAGCGATTTTAAGGAAGCACCGTGACCCTCACCCCGGCACAAGAGGTCGCTCAAAAACTTGCCCAGCTGGAGACTCACTCGCACGCCCAGCAGCCAGGCGCTAACTGCTGCGCCGCCAGCGAGTATCTGCCTGACCGCGCTGTTGCCTACGTGGTTGACCAGCGCGTTCAGTATGCGGATTATTTCGGTAAGCTGCCGGTGGCGGTGATTATCCCGGCCTATAACGAGGCTGAGCGCATCACCGCAACCGTGCAGGCGGCCTTGGCGATTGCCGGGGTGGAGCGGGTCGTGGTGGTTGATGACGGTTCTACCGACGACACCGCAAAGATCGCTAAACGCGCTGGTGCGGAGGTTATTTCTAAACCTCACAAGCGCGGCAAGGGCGCGGCCATGGGCTCGGGCGTGGCTTATTTGCGTAAGTCTGCCCAGCCGGGTGCGGACTATTTGCTGTTGTTTGTCGACGGCGACCTGGGCGCTAGTGCCTCGGCTTGCGAGGTGCTGATTGAGCCTGTGGCCAGCGGGCGTTGCTCTATGAGCATTGCGGTGCCACCAGCTTTTAAGGGGGCTGGTGGGCATGGTTTCGTGTTGGGCACGGCCCGCAAGGCCATCAGTGAGGCTACCGGTTGGGAGCCGCAGGCTCCGCTTTCGGGGCAGCGTTGCATGAACAGTTTTGTGTTTGAAGCTTGCAAGAATCAGCTCTCTAGGGGCTGGGGCGTGGAAACCTGGTTGAGTGTGAAGGCACTTGAAGCTGGTTTCACGGTACTGGAAGTGCCTTGCTCGATCACTCACCGCGTTAGCGTCAATAACTTGGCTGGGCGCTTGCACCGCCTGGAGCAGTTCCGTCAGGTTCGTAAAACTACGCGTAAACTGCGTCCAAGCCTTGTCAGCCGCCTTTTGAGTAAGCGCCGGAGCCAAGAAAACGTAAACCAGGCGGCAGCTTCACAAGCTCCCTTTGAGCCTTACCGTATGCTGCGGCCCACAGCCTAAAACATGCTGCACCCCACGACTTAAAAACAGCCTGAACAGGGCTTACTGAAGTAACGTGCCCACCTCATGGCGCAGCCACTTTGAATCTACGTGGCTGCGCCATCGTTTTAGTAGCTAACCGCTACATCACCCGAGCATTTCGATCTGGTTCTGCTGTTTTGCCGGCAGTTCCAAGGACATCAGGCAGGCCAGAGGCACCAGCAAAAACAGACTGTAGAGCGCCATTGAGGCACCCGAATCATTTAGGGCCACTTCCAGCAACAGCAGTACTGTTAGAGTGTCTAGCTGCAGCCGATACACCTCGGGCACACCCTGCCGGCGCGTGGCGCGGTAAAGCCGCAACCACACTGCCAGCACAATGCTTACCACCGCTAGGGCCACAATAATCTTCACAATCATCAAGGCTATCTGGCCATTAGCATCAATGAACGGGCCCACTAGGGCCTTAAATTTTTTGCCAATGGTAGCTAGGAAAGTGCCATCTAATAGCTGCCCGCCAAAACGGCCCAGGTGGGTGGAGTTTTCCCCACGCAGCAGCCATTCCAAAATGGCTACACCTGAAAGTAAGCCAGCAGAAATAAGGCCGAGAAGCGCCAAAATACGTGGGTGCAGGCTGCGACCAGATAGTTTCACTAGAGCTACGCCTAGTGTGGGAATTAGTGCCAGCGCCCCACCAAGGTCGGCACCTAAGAAGGGGGCGGCGTCGGCAATTACCAGCAATAAACCAACCCCGGACACTGCCAGCAAACTAATGCGCATGCTATAGCGGGATTTGAGCCAATCAGCCCAGGCTAGAAGGGCAATCATGGCCCCTACCGCACCGAAAGCAAAAGCTGTATTGGACACCCCATAGAAACGCCCCGCCACCAGCGCGTTCATGGTTAAAGGACTGTTGAAGGTGAGGTGATTGCCGCTAATTCCATCGCCAAACCAAATTAAACCATTTAATGCGGCAGCAACAATAAAGCCAGTAGAGTAGCTCACAGATTTTCGGGTTAGCCAATTAATTAGCGCAGTTAACACTAAAGCTATTAGTGCCGCGCCAGCAGTAGCGGTTACTACTTGTAGCGCAACAGTTTTAAAGGTATCTACCACTTGATAGACACTATCACCTATGGTGTAAGACCAGGTAATTATCATCGAATACCAAGGGACTAAATTAATTAGCAAATACCCTACCGATAGCACGGCAGTAAATATACTCAGACGCTGCAAGGAAAGGAGTTGCTTGCCACTAAATTCTATGCCTCTTATGCCACAGACTCTACGTTCTAACGATTTACGCCTCCATAGCCGCACTACGGCCAGAGTAAAAACAACTATGATTATAGTATTGTAAACCATCACAGCACGCGAGGCACGAGCGTGTTTATCCTGGTTAATTAATGAGTGAATTAAAGCCTGACGCGCGGAAGTGACTTTAGTTGTAGCGGGATTATCGGAGGAATTTTGCTCCTGCTCTAAAGTATCTATGCGATTACCGGCAAATACAGACTTATTAATGCTTTGCGGGTTTTGCGCCAGGGCTTGCCCAGAGGCGCGTTCAGGCAATTTAGCGCCATAGCGAGCCGCAATAGTTGTGGAAATATCGGTTAGTTGCACCAGGTTATTTTGATGCGTAGAGGGTACTCGTATCTTTTCCTCAGCGCCACTAGCACCATGTAGAGACGGAATTAACGCTAAATAAAGCCTGTCATCGCCGCCAGAAAGACTACTTTCAGCAGCGATTGAAACCGTCATTACATCAACACTAGAGCCATAACGAGCCTTTAAGATACGTAATTTAGAGGCAATTTGACCCGCACTATCAGAAATCGCTTTTACAACAGTAACATCCGCTAAATCACGCTTTAACGGTTTTCCATCAGTGTAATAATATCTATAAGTCAGCGAGGGATCTATAGCAAAGGTACAACCAGCCGCTTTTAGAGTTTTCGCTAGCGGAGAGTTAATAATGTCGCTATCGCGATATTCGCCAGTGAATTTATCGCGTCGACCCGAAAACAGCATGGCTAGCTGTTCATTTGGGTTAGTGCCGTCTTTATGACCGCGTACCACCAGGTTCATGGGGGTGGCCGAATAATTCATTAGATAGTTTTTTGTGTCCGAGTCTTTGCTTTGCAGATTTTGCCAGGTTATTCCGCCGGCAACCACTAAAATTAAGGGCTTAATTCGCGTTTTTGTGCCCGTCGCGCACTTGCTAGTTGTGTTTGCGCTGGCGACGGCGCCCACTCCAGCCCAGTTTTGTGCTCTAGCCGCATTTTTATCACCAGCTATACCTGACACAGTCGCCACGGTGAAAGTTGCTGCACTAGCGCCACTAGAGAGCAGTAGCAAACAGGCAATCAGCCCGGTAAAGATTTTTGTAACTGCTCGCATCAAAGCCGCCACGCCGGCGTCGGCCCTACTCACACTAGCCCCGCCAGCGAAAGCCGCGCCAACATCTGCCCTAAAGGCATTCGCCTTAAAGCGGCGAAACACGTCCGCAAACCTCCTAGCTTTAGACATAATGCCTGGCCACCTGCACGGTTTCGTAACCGTAGCCACCCCCAAACAGCATCGCGTGCACAATCAGCATGTGTACGCGATGCAGCCCCACCCGCTCACTCCAGTAGGACTCTAGCGGCGACACGCTCTGATAGCCCTCATAGACGCTGTCTAGATATTGTTGCCCAAACAGGCCCAAATCAGCCAAATCAGTCTCCGCATGACCACCGTGCGCAGCCGGATCGATCATCACCCCAACTACCGGCCCACCAGCGAAGGCTTCTAGCTGCTGGGCGCTGGTCATTATGGCAGCGCCACCTTTCATTATGGCTGCGCCACCTTGTGGCTCATCAGCGATTTTCTCGCTCAAAAACTCCTTGCAGCTGCGCGCCACATCCCCCACCGGACACCACAGCACGTTTCCGCTCCACAAATCCCCGTGCAGGCGGGCTACGGCTGTTCCAGCTTGGCTTAACAGCTGGGGTTGGGAGTGATTAAAGTCCCCGTCACGTAGGCGTTCACAGAGTTTTTCGATCACGACGGCGCCCGAGCGGTCAATCGATCCGTTGTCGCGGGCCGGAGCCAGCATGGGCATGATCCGGTCTGTCGCAAAAAACTCGCCCCAGCTATCGGTCCAAGCCTCAGCCCGCAAAGGTAGACGCGCACGACCCATCCAGCCGTCACCTTCCCAGCCCTGCGGCGGTGCACCCCAGTGTGAGGCTCCAGCGGCGTGGGTGTGGGCTAGCGCGCGACCGAAACTGAAAGCGGCTTTAGGGGTGCAGCGCCTGTCATTAAGCTGAGGTTCTTCTAGCCACCCACGACCGCTACGCACGGGCACCACAGCCGCGCCGCCGTCGTCCATGGCGTCAGTTAGCCAGCGCAGGCCGGTAGCTTCCAACGCGGTTGAACCGGGGATACCTCGATCGTCTTTGCGGAACATAACCAAAGCATAATGCCCGCAATATGTGCCAGTTGAGGGTTTACCTCGAAGCGGCGAGCGTTTCTGGCTTAGTTTCGACGGCGGTCACCCTAAATAGCTTTAGCTCTACGCTCATCACCAACGCCAGTGGCACTAGCAAGCACAGGCTGTAGCGCACCATCGTAAAGCCGGCATCGTTTAGTGCTAGCTCAAGCAAAGTCAGGGTAGTTAAGGCGTTGAAAGTAACCACATAACGTGCCGGCACATCTGGGCGTCGCGTAGCGCGATAGACCTTAATCCAAGCCAAAATCACTAGCGTCGTGGTTATCAGTGCAAAGATTAGCTTGGTGCTTGCTTCATCATCTGCCGCGAAAACTGGAGTCATTAAAGCGGCACATCGTGCAGCCATAACATCAATGAAAGTGCCATCCAAGAATTTCTGACCCAAACGCCCTAAATAACTGGAGTTGCTCCCAAAACAGCACCATTCAATAACTGCTATTACTGATAATAAACTAGCGCCAATTAAGCTGGAAATAACCAAGTCACGCAGGCGTAGGTTATGGTTCGCAAGCTTCAGCATGGCCACTACCAGCGTAATTGCCAAGGCTAGCGCGCCCGCAGCGTTATCGCCCAGGCTCGGCAGCCCAACGGTGACCACACCCAAGGTGCCAATAATGCCCGCCACTATCAGGGACGTACGCAAACCTCGGCGAGGTTTTAGCCAGCTGGTCAAGGTCACCAAAGCCAGCACAAAACCCACCGCACCAACGGCAAAACCAGCGTCAGACAGGCCGTAAAGGCGCTGTGTGGTCAGAACACTTACCGCTAGAGGGCTGTTAAAGGCCAAGTTGCCGCCAGTAATACCGTCACCTAGCCACAGTAGACCGTTTACTGCACAGGCAATAATGAAACTGACAGAATAATTTGCAAATTTAATAGTGACCAGTTCCAGTAGGCAGGTAAGTACCACAGCTATAGCTACTGCACCCATAAAGGTCACTAAATGCAGCTTCGTTAAACCAACAATAGCCTGATTATCTTCAGGAATACTGCCGGTAACTATAAATCTATAATCATTTGGTTCAACCCCAAATAGGTACCATGAGGTGGCGTTAAGTAGCAGGTAACCTACCGGCAAGCAAGCAGTGAACACTGCCAGCCAGCGCATGAGCAGCAAGTATTTCCGGCTTAGATCTGGGTTATCTGTATAGAAATCTAGTTTCGGGAACTTATTACGCCACACTAAGACAATAACCAGCATTGCTATCACCACGCACAGCATATTGAAACCCATCACTTTTTGTGAGGCCTGGCTATGAGTGCTTTGATCCATTAAGAAATAAATTAGGTTTGTGCGCGCATCAGGTACAGTTCCCTCATTAATTGAGTACTGTTGGGCTTCCCAAAAGTCCACGCATTTCTCTATGGCCGACGAGTTGTCGACTCGCCCAGGAGCCTGCGGCAATGCTTTACCAGTAGCACCCAGTGGCGGTTTTGCCCCATAACGAGCCGCAATTGTAGGTGCAATATCTGTTAACTGAATTAAGTTATCGCGCTGCACAGAAGGCGCCTGCACTCGCCCAGTTTTGGCGTTCACATCTTTCAGGCCGGGCACTAGAGCTAAATATAATTTGGCAGCTTGACCGTCTGAATAGTAGGTTCCGTTTGCTAGCGAGAGTAGCATTACGTCAACATTATCGCCGTAATATACGCGAATTCGGCTTAAATAACTGGCAATCTCGGTAAGTGGTACCGATGCGGCATCCACAACCGTTACATCGCTTAGATTTTGACCAAATGGACGCTCGGTCTCATAGCTACCGCCCACCCGGTACTCAGCGAAACTGCATTCGGAGGCCCGTAAAGTTTGCCCTAGTGGCGAGGTGGTTAGATCATAGTCGGCAGTGGTGTAATTACCTCCCCTGCCGGAATACAGCATGGCAAATTGCCCATTTTTACTTAGAGAATTAGCGCTTTTAGGAATTAGCAGGTTCATTGGTGTAGCTGGATATCCAGCTATATATTGCGCATATTTTCGTATTTCTGCACCATCGCCGTTCGCGCCAATGTTTTTCCCATCCAAAACGCCATTTAAATCGCGCCAGGTCAGACCGTAAGTAACCACCATTACCAGAGGTTTAATGCGACTGGTTGCTGTGGCCCCACAGTTGCGAGTGACCGCAGATCCCGCTGCTGCTTTGCTTTGGGCGCTCACTGCGGTGGTTTCGACAGTCGCAGCGTTGGCCCCACTGGCTAGCAGTAGGCAGGCAAGTAGTCCCACAAAGAGTGCAGTCAGCATTCTTGGCTTTTGGGCCCTCACGACGACGCCGCTCGCCTCCCCCAAGCCTCGCGCCTCCTTTGAGCCGCATGCCCCGCCGTCGTCGCCTCTAAACCAACGCAGCCCAACGCCCCTAAGCAAGTTACCTAACGTAACCTGCAAACTGCGCAAACTTCGATGATCCTTGCCGAACATAAAATCCAGCATAACGCCCATTTAGTGAGCGATTTGACGATTCGCTAAAACAAATTGGGCCGGGAACCTTTAAAAGTCCCCGGCCCAATCGGCTCGGTTTACACTCGTCACGGCGCCGCCTCGGCCACCCAAGCTAGCCGATTGGGGCAGCTGCTCGATTGGGTTAGCTACTCGATTGGGGTAACCACCATGCGGGTTTTATCCACATAGTCGCGCAACCGCTCAGCAATCTCCTCGAAAGATTCCTGATGCACGGTGGAGGGTCGGTGAATCAGGGCCAGGCGACGGGTGGGAACGGGCTCGGCAAAGCGAGCCACACTAACAGTCTGGCCTTCGCCTGTGCGCAAAGCCCCCTCGGGCACAACCGCTAGCCCGCCACCAACTTTGACTAGCCGCAGGGCGGTTGCCATGTCGATGGTGGTTGCGGCCACCTCATTAATGGGGATATTGCATAGCGCCAAGGTTTGGTCGCGTAGGGAGTTACCAGCCTCCATGAGGATCAGGGGCTGGCGGCTAAGCTCGGCGGGTTTGACGTCGGTGCGCCCAACCCAAGGGTGGGTGTCGGGAACAGCGATTACCAGGTCTTCATCCCATAGGGGCTCACTGATAAAGCGCTCCATGCTCTCATCTAAGGCCACCAGGCCTAGGTCAATATCTCCGCAAGCGAGTGCGTCTAGGATGTCCGGGGTGGTCATCTCCCGGAACTCGGAGATTCTGCCAAAATCAGCAGTATTGGCGGCATTAGGTACGCCGCTGGCCACAGATTCAGCCAGGTAGGGTGCGGCGGTGGGGATGATTCCCAGGCGCACTTGACCGTAACGCTCCTGGCTAATGCGACTGGCGGCCTCGATAAACCCTTCGGCGGCCAGCACTGCATCACGCGCGAAGGGAAGTAGGTCCTGCCCCAGAGGGGTGATTAGAACCTGTCGCGTGGTGCGCTCTATAAGGGGGCCATCAACGCGCTTTTCCAACGCGGAAATGGACTGGGACAAGCTGGGCTGGCTCACACCAAGTGCCGCTGCTGCGTCACCGTAGTGTTTGTGATCGCAGAGCGTTACAAAGGCCCTCAACTGTGAAAATGAGGGCATTGAAAGTGATGGCATCACTAACCCCCTTTGGTAATTTCGGCTAGGCGAACTTTGCCTGGCCGTGGTTGCGGTTAAGTTTACGCTGCATCCCCCCTAAATTTTCTTGAAATATAAGCGGAAAGTGAGGATTTATAAGGTTTTCTTCGCGCTCCGCCTGTGCTTACACTTCAATTATATATGCGCAGGTGAGCGGCTGTTTAGGGGGTAGGTGTTGCTCTGGGCTAAAATTTGCCGGGCTCGACGGCGCCCAGCTGGCACGAAAGCACCATTTTACCTAGATAAACCGCCCTTCATCTGCTGTTTTTGGGCAAATTTTGCACTTAGCTTGCGGCTAATTCTTGGTATCTTTTCCGCATCCTGACGCCGTCGCCTGCCCCTTTTTGCATCCGCACCATCCCCACCTCACTGCGACCCTACACGAAAGCAACACATTCACCCGAGCTGCACCAAAAGCTACCAAAAGCCCCCACATCAATGTGACTCAGCTCTCTATGTGCCCTGCGACACGGTGACCATTATGTGAGCAGCCGCGCTAGGTAGGTAGAATTCCCAACATGATCGATCTGCGCGCCTTACGTGAGAACCCCGAGCCTTTCCGTGCCAGCCAGATTGCCCGTGGCGCGGACGTGTCCCTAGTTGACCGCATCCTTGAAGCCGACGAGCGCCGTCGTTCATCACTAAGCGCCTTCGAGACTGCCCGAGCCCAGCAAAAAGAAGTCTCCCGCTCTGTGGGTAAAGCCGCCGCTGAAGAGCGCCCCGCCATCTTGGCCCACGCCAAGGAGCTAGCCGCCCAGGTTAAAGAGCTGGAGGCGCGCTCCAATGAGGCCGCAGTCGAGCTAGACACCTTAGCTCACCAGTTCCAGAACCTAATCGAGGGCGCCCCTTCCGGTGGCGAAGAAGACTATGTGGTGCTGCGCCATGAGGGCCCCGCCGTGCGTGACTTTGCCGCTGAGGGCTTTGAGCCTGCCGATCACCTGGCGCTAGGTGAGGGCCTGGACATTATCGACGTGCGTCGCGGCGTTAAAGTTTCCGGCTCGCGCTTCTACTTCCTAAAGGGTTGGGGTATGCGCCTGGAGCTGGCGCTAATGACCGCCGCCCTAGACACCGCCGTCAAGCACGGCTTCACCCCGCTAACCACCCCTACCCTGGTTACCCCCCAGATTATGGGCGGCACCGGCTTCCTGGGTGCACACAGCGACGAAATCTACTACCTGCCCGCCGATGACCTGTACCTAACCGGTACTTCTGAGGTAGCCCTGGCCGGTTACCACACTGACGAAATCTTGGACTTAAGCGCCGGCCCTAAGCGCTACATGGGTTGGTCTACCTGCTACCGCCGCGAGGCTGGCGCCGCCGGTAAGGACACGCGCGGCATTATCCGCGTCCACCAGTTCAACAAGGCTGAAATGTTCTCCTACTGCCGCCCTGAGGACGCTGTAGATGAGCACCAGCGCCTGCTGGCTATGGAGGAAGAGATGCTGGCCAAGGTTGAACTGCCTTACCGCGTGATTGACACTGCCGCCGGCGATCTAGGCTCCTCCGCCGCCCGCAAGTTCGACTGCGAGGCTTGGCTACCCACCCAGCAGCGCTACATGGAGGTCACCTCCACCTCCAACTGCACCACCTTCCAGGCCCGCCGCCTGGGTATCCGCGAGCGCCGCGAGAACGGCACCAGCCCCGTGGCCACCTTGAACGGCACCTTGGCCACCACTCGTTGGATGGTTGCGATTTTGGAGAACCACCAGCTGCCGGACGGCTCCGTGCGTGTGCCTGAAGGCCTGCGTCCTTACCTGGGCGGCCTGGAGGTTATTGAGGCTCCTGCCGGCGCATGAGCAAAATCGCCGCTTCCGGCATGCCTATCACCCCTGAGGGTGAGTTGAGTGCTGCGGCCGCTGCTGCGCGCGCTAATCCGCTTGACGACGCCGCTTTTGGCGCTGCTGTAGCAGATATGCGCGCCCAGCTGGCGGCCTGGGCCGGGGGCGGCGAAAGCTCTACTTTGCCGCCACTTGACCGCTCTACCCTGCTGGCTTTGGATATCGACGGCACCATTTTGGACATTAACGGTCAGGTGCCCCCGCGTACCCGCGCCGCCGTCGTCGCTGCTGCCCAGGCGGGTGTGCAGGTAGTCCTAGCCACTGGGCGCGGTATTGAGGCGGCCCTGCCGGTGGCGGATTTCCTGGGGCTAACCCGGGGTTGGATGGTGTGCGCCAATGGGGCGTTGACGGTGCGTCTGGACCCCAAGCTGAAGGGCACGGCGTCTTTGCCCGGCGGCTACGAGATCACTAATTCGGTTACTTTTGACCCCACCACCGCCATTGGGCGTCTGCATCAGGTGCTGCCTGAGGCTATTTTCGCGGTGGAAATGCCGGGCCGGGGCTTTTTGACCAGCGCCGACTTCCCGCCTGGGGAGTTGATTGAGAACACCACCACGGTGTCGCTGGAGCAGCTGTCGAGCCAGCCGGTTAGCCGCGTGATTGTGCGCGCCCCGGGGATGGCGCTGGCTGATTTTGAGGTGGCGGTGCGTAGCGCCGGGCTGCACGCGGTGGAGTATGCCATTGGTTGGACGGCTTGGCTGGACGTCAACGCCGCCGGGGTGTCTAAGGCCAGTGCGCTGGATGCTTTGGTTTCTGGCTTGGGGGTTAAGCACACGGTGGCTATGGGCGACGGCGCCAATGACTTGGAGATGTTGCGTTGGGCTGACCTGTCGGTGGCTATGGGTAGCGCCCCTGCGCGCGTCAAAAGCGCCACCAGCGTGGTCACCGAGCCGGTGTGGCATGAGGGGGCGGCTATCGTCTTGGCGGCTCTGTCCCGCTAAACCCGCTTTAGGCCCGACGGCGCCACGCTGCGCGCCCGATGCTCTCTCGCTGCCGCCCGGCAAGGCCGCAGCCTCATGCCGCGCTAAACCTGCTTTGAGCTGGTTGTAGACTATAACCAGGACTTAGCGAAGGAGCTTTATGCGTGCCGGCACCTATATCAAGTACGTCGCTACTTGCCTCCCCACTGCCCTGATTGGCATCGGCATTTTTCTGGCTATTTTCCGCGCCAACCCACACCTGGGCCTCTATAGCGGCATTGCCGCGCTGGTCGTGTGGGGGCTGACTATGGCGGGCTTGGCGCGAGCCTTGCAGGAAGTGGGTGGCTTAGTAAAGGTGGGTGACGACGTCGTCGCTAAAGCGGACCAGGCCAAGACCAGCGCCCCGGGAAAAACCAAGCAACGCCAGGGTGAGGCCAAGGCCGGCAAAACCAAGGCCGCCCCAGGAAACCCCAAGTCCACCCCAGGAAACCCCAAGGCCGCCCCGAGCAAAAGCGAAGCGGCCTTGAATGGCAGTTGGTTTAAGCGCCGCGAGCGCGGCTTCCCACGCTGGCTGCCTTACCTATTTGACCTGGTAGCAGCCATTCCGACGGCAGCAGGGCTGGTAGCGGGGGTGGCTTTCTTTAGCGGGCAGAGCGCTTCCCTGACCACTATGGCGGCCCTGATGCTGACCTGCATCCTGTACGTGTCCTGGCGTCAGCAGGCCTTCAAAACCCTCTAGCGCCAGGTAGCTAGCGGCGGCTTGCTGCTGGCCCGGGCGTCAGCAGGCCTTCAAAACCCTCTAGCGCCAGGGCTAGAACTTCACCTCACGCTGGCTGGGCGTGGCCGAGTAGATCTGTTTGCCAGCGCGCCACGAGCCCAACACCGGCGCACCAAAGCTGAGGGCGTGGAACCAGTCGGGGGCGTCAAGCATGATGAAGTTGGCGCTGTTACCCACCTGGATGCCGTAGTCGCTTAGGTGTAGGGTGCGTGCGGCGTTGTGGGTGATGAACTTGTAGGAGTTAAGAATCTCAGCCCGTGACATCATCTGCGTGGTGTAGAGACCGTTGAACACCACGTCACGCAGGTTGCCCGTGCCCATGGGGTTCCAGGGGTCCTCAATGTCGTCTTGGCCGAAGGAAACGTTGATGCCGGCGTCGGTTAGTTCCTTGACGCGGGTGACGCCCCGACGCTTGGGGTAGGTGTCCATGCGACCTTGCAGGTGGGTGTTGACCAGCGGGTTTGACACAAAGTTAAGACCGCTAAGTTTTAGCAGCCGCAGCAGGCGGATGAAGTAAGCATTGTTGTAGGAGTGCATGGCGGTGGTGTGGGAGGCGGTGACGCGCTCGCCGATACCGGCCTCTAGGGCGCGGGTGGCTAGGGTTTCTAGACCGCGTGAGGCTTCGTCGTCGATTTCGTCGCAGTGCACGTCCATGAGCAGGTCAAACTCTTGGGCTAGCTCCACCGCATAGTTCAGTGATGACACCGAGTATTCGCGGGTGAATTCAAAGTGAGGGATGGCGCCAATGCAGTTGACTCCCATTTGGGCGGCGCGGCGCATTAGTTGGCGCCCGTTGGGGAAGGATTCGATGCCTTCTTGCGGGAATGCCACGATCTGCAAGGTGATGGTGTCGGCAATTTCTTCACGCAGGTCAATTAGGGCGCGTAGGGCGGTTAGTTCGGGGTCGGTGACGTCCACGTGGGTGCGCACGTATTGCACACCGAAGCTGGCTTGCTGACGGATTGCGGCCAGGGCGCGCTCATGGGCATCGGCGTAGGTGAGCGACTTTTTGCGTTCGCTCCACACTTCGATGCCTTCAAATAGTGTGCCTGACTCGTTGTAGCGCGGCTGCCCGCTGGTTAGCGCCGAGTCTAGGTGCACGTGGGATTCAATGTAGGGCGGTAGTACTAGCCGCCCGCCGCCGTCGACGATCTGCTCCCCCGCCTGCGCCTCCAGGCCCGCCTCAAGCTGGGCAAACTTGCCGTCCTTGATGCGGATGTCGGTTAGCTGGGGGGCGTTTTCGATTCGTACGTTTTTAATCAGTAAGTTCATTTTCTTCCCTTTCGTTGGTTTTTAGGGCCGACGACGCCGCCCGCCCTGTGGGGACGACGTCGCCGTTTAGTTGGGCCTAGCCCCGACCAGAGCGGGCCGAGCCGGCGCCCCAAGCCGAGCCAGAACCCCAAACCGAGCCGGCGCCCCAAGCCGAGCCAGAACCCCAAACCGAGCCAGAACCCCAAGCCGAGCCGGCACCCCAAGCCGGGACGCCGCCTGCAGCCCCGGCCGCTGACGCCGGCGCAGCCGAGCCAGCACAGTTACAGATCCTGCGGCTCACCCACAGTGAATTCCAGGCCCAGGGCGCGCTCCAGGGCCATCCCACCCAGGTACACCACCACCGTGGTCACCATGGCGTTAATGGCGGGAATACCTAGGTCTTTAACAAACCAACCCACCAGGGCCCCGGCCAGGATAGACAGCACCGGCACCCACTTAAAGGCCACGATCCCCGCACTGTAGCAGCGGCGTCGAGCAAAGTAATCCACGATCAGGACCGTGCCCACGGGCGGCAAAGTGGCGTTCAAAATGTTGAGCCAACCCACAAAATTGTCGTACAGCCACAGGGCAGCTAGCGTGCCCAGAATGCCGGCCACCAGCACCAGCGGCTTCTTGGGGATCTTGGTGATGTTGGCGTAACCCAAACCGGTGGTGTACAGGGCGTTGTTGTTTGTGGTCCAAATGTTGGCGCCCAGCACCACAATGGCGGGAATGGCCAGGCCCTGGGCGATCATCACGTAGAAAATGTCGTCTTTGCCGGTAAACGCGCCGCCTACCGCGCCGAAAGAGAACATCAGGGTGTTACCCAGGAAGAAAGCCACCACGGTGGTGATCACGGCTGAGGAGGTGGATTTAGCGAAACGGGTGAAGTTAGGGGTGGCGCTACCGCCAGAAACGAAGGAGCCCACCACTAGGCCCACGGCGCTAACCACGCCCATGCCGGTGCTTTTAGCGAAGATGGCAGACAGCCCACCGCCGTCGGCAGTGGCACTAACCATGGAGTAGGTGCCCAAAATAGCGATCAGGGGCACGGAAATGAACGAAACAATTTCAATTGCTTTAATGCCGTAGTAGGCGCTGGCGGTCATCAACCCACCAGCAATAATCACAATCACCCACACGTTTACGTGCAGCAGCTCGGCGGTGGGTTTAGCGAACATGGCCACACCCACGCCAAACCAACCCATCTGGGTCAAGCTGATCAGGGCTGAAGGCAGGAATGAACCTTTAGTTCCAAAGGTGCGCTGGGACATCAGGTCAAAGCTCAAACCGGTTTTCGCGCCGATATAACCCAGCGCGCCGGTGTAAACCGCCAAAATTGCGCCGCCAATAAGCACAGCCAAGATGTAGCCGTTTAAATTTAGGCCCTGGCCGAGTTTGGCACCCACGCTCATAGAGGCGGAGAAGAAGGTAAAGCCCAACATAACAAAACCGACGGCCCAAAATGACCGTCGGCTTTGTGTGGGAACAGCTTCGAAGGAATAGTCTTCGTCAATGGCACTAGAGTGCTGGGAAATGAGTGCGTCTAGATCTTGTGCAGAATTTGCCGCGTCAGCAGTTGCCGGGGTGGGTGCACCGGAGCTGGGCGCACCGGAACCGGCAGATGCACCGGAGCTGGGTGCACCGGAGCTGGGTGCGCCGGGAGATGATGAGGCTGCGGCCGGGTTGTGGCCAAAATGAGACGAGCTCATGGGTTTCCTTCCAAAAGGTAGCCAAAATCCACGGTAGGTTACTGGTTAAATTTAGGCTGATTCAAGGCCTTAGGCACTAAAGCTTGCCAAATGTGCATAAAGCTACTTTCTGCAATGGTTTTGACGGTAGGCTGTGGCTAGCAGGCGCCATAGTGGGTGCTGCTCAAGCTTGCTGCCTTGCTGCCTTGTTGCCTTGGTGGCGCTTTTCAGCCCACGCACGCCCGCTAAGGCAAGAGCCGCTAGGCAAATATTTATCTGTACCAGGAGGCCGCGATGGCGCTGCAATGGATTGGTTCCCCCGAACACACCCGCTGGTTGGGTCAGCACACTCAGGCTTTGCTGGATTTTGCGCGCCGTAGCCGGGTGAGCGGTGGTTTTGGCTGGATCGGTCCCGACGGCGTCGTTGATTCTTCCCGACCTGTAGAGCTGTGGATTACTGGGCGCATGACCTACGTGTTTAGTGTGGGCGTGCTGTTGGGTGTGCCCGGGTGCCGGCGCTACGCCGACCATGGGGTGCAGGCGTTAACTAACGCGTTTTGGGATGAAACCAATGGGGGCTGGTTTAGCGCCATTGAGGGTGAGCTAGATGAGGACGGCCATGGCCGCCCAGCCCCCGGTTTTACCCGTAAAGAGTGCTACCAGCACGCTTTTGTGCTACTGGGGGCAGCTACGGCCCTAGCGGCGGGGCGTCCGGGGGCGGCGGCCCTGCTTAAGCGGGCCCTGGAGGTGCATGAGCGTTACTTCTTTGACCACTCCCAGTCCATGCCCACCGAGTCTTATGCTCTAGATTTCACTGACCCGGAGGATTACCGGGGTATTAACGCCGCCATGCACACGGTGGAGGCCTACCTGGCTATTGCGGACGCCACCGGTGATGACCGTTGGCTGGAGCGCGCCTTGGGGATTGTGGACTTTGCTATTAACCAGCAGGCCCGCGCCCACGGCTGGCGTATCCCTGAGCACTACAGCACCACTTGGGTGCCGGATCCTGACTACAACATTGATGAGGTAGCCCACCCCTTCCGCCCCTTTGGTATCACCCCCGGTCACGGCCTGGAGTGGGCACGCCTGACAGTGCAGTTGCGGGCGGCTTTGCAGGAGGTTGGTTTGGAGGCGCCGGATTGGATGCTGCCGGCTGCTTTGGAGCTGTTTACCCGTTCACGCGCTGATGGTTGGAATCGCGACGGCGCCCCTGGCTTTGTTTACACCGTTGATTTTGTGGGCACACCGGTGGTGCACGAGCGTATGCACTGGGTGGCTTGTGAGGCCATTAGTGCCGCCGCCGCCTTGCACTGTGCGCTAGTTAACGAGCCAGTGCCGTTGGCCGCTAAGGCCACCAGCATGGCCTATTTGGAGCACGCCTACCGCAGTGCTTGGGATTACTGTGAGCAATACATTATTGGTGGTGGGGACCCCTTTACCCGCGCCGAGATTGACCCGCAAAATGCGCCATTAGCCCAGGCTGGGGCCTGGGTGCATGAGCTGGATCAAGCTAACCAGCCCTCCACTCGCACTTGGGCTGGCTACCCGGATATTTACCACGCCTTGCAGGCCACTTTGATTCCGCGCGTGCCGGTGTGGCCGGTACTACCCGGCGCACTGCGAGATGGCCTGTTAGACCGTTAGTAGTGCGTGATAAAGTTACGCGTGCTGACCGCCAGAAACGCATAAGGATCTGTGGCGTTTGTGGAGGTCCAGCTGGAGAGGTGACAGAGCGGCCGAATGTGACGGTCTTGAAAACCGTTGTGTCTGCAAGGGCACCAGGGGTTCGAATCCCCTCCTCTCCGCCGGCCGGTTTAAAAATCGCTTTGCTAGAGAGAGATTTTTAAGCTAGGCTTAGTCGCGGTCGTTGACCGTTTGGAGACGTCGCATAGTGGCCTAGTGCGCCTTCCTGCTAAGAAGGTTGAGGTTGATAGCCTCTCGCGGGTTCAAATCCCGCCGTCTCCGCCACCAAACCCCGCCGAGGCGGGGTTTTTTATTACCCACTACCGTTTGTTGCCAGCGCTAGGCAGCGCTTTGCCAAGGCGCCCCAGCCATCCAAGCTGGCGCCGTCGTCCTCACCACCGCCTCGTCAGCTGGGCTTTTAGTTGCCTAAACAGCCTGGATTTGCAGCAAAATATGACTCTTTGCATAGACATTTTCAGAGCTTTCCCAGGTTCACTGGCGTCTACCTCAAGCTTACGATGCAACTATTTTCCGGTACTGCTCGCTAATTTTTAGTAGGTATAATGCAGAAATTACGTAAATACGGGGTTTTCACCCTCGCTCTAGCAATGAGTGCTAGTGCGCTAATTCCGACTGCCGCCGCCTCCCCCAAGGCAGGCACTGCCCTACCGGCAGCTACGTCGTCGGCAACCCCGCAGATGGTGGACATGACCACCTCCTGGTCCCAGGCCCAGAAGCTAAACCAGCAGGTGCAGAGCCTAGGTAAGCAGGTAGCCCCGCAGATCACTGACTCTTGCAGCTATGTGCCCCTACCTCAGGACGCACGTCAGGGCTACGTTGACTACCTGAACACTTTGCGCGCCTTCAACAACATTGGCGCCACCAAGCTCAGCCCCAACGAGAGCATTCACCGCGAAGCCCAGGAGGGCTCAATCGCGATGACCACCGCCAGCGCCATCAGCCACGGCCTAAAGCCTGAAACCCAGAAGGGGAACAGCCGTTTCCGTCCTGGCCCTAACGGCACCTGGCCTTGCAGCACCGCCGGCGGCGTCCGCTCCACCCTCTCTGGCCTGCTGTCTTGGACCACCTGGCAGTCCGCCACCATGGCCTACCACGCCGACAACCTGGCCGCAGACTCTGGTGTATCCAGCCTGGGCCACCGCATGTACATGTTCAGCCCCAACCTGGTTTACACGGCTGTAGGCGCTAGTCGCTCTAGCTCCGCACGCAGCTCCAGCGTCAACCAGGTAGTGCTTTCCTACGCACACGGCTCACGTTTTGCCGATATGTCTTACGAGACCGGCTCTATCACCCAGCCTGACTCCAAGGTGAAGCGTCCGGCCACCATGGAGTGGCCCGCCGCCGGTTACTTCCCCTACTCGCTAATGAGCAAGGACGCCGAGTGGTCGCTTTCGGTTCTCAGCAGCGAAGCCAAGCTGCTTGAGGGCGCCCAGGTGGAAATCACCGCCCCCAACGGCACCGTAACTCGCCCCACGGCCCGCACCACGGGCATCAGTGAGTCCTCTGGCTACCAGAGCGTGGCTTTCGCAGCCCCCGCGCTTGTAGCCAAGCCGGCCGCCAACACGGTAGCCACCTACACCGTTAAGATCACCGCTAAGGGCAAGTCCTGGACCTACCCGGTGCGTCTGTTCAGCTCGCTGAGCGGCGACGCCCTGTCCTCCAGCGCTGACAAGACCGCCCCGGTTTTCTCTATGCCCGCTACCTCCAAGGTGGCTTACGGTGCTAAGTTCAACGCACTTGAGGGCGTTACCGCTTTTGACGACCGCGACGGCGACGTCACCAAGTCCATCACTGTGGTTAACAACCTGAACACCTCTCGTCCGGGCACCCAGACTGTGGTTTACCGGGTCAAGGACAAGGCTGGTAACTCCACCGAGTTCAAGCGCTCCGTGACCGTGCTCAGCCAGCAAGAAAGCAAGGCTAGCGTATTTATTGTTGGCAACGCCGTGTCCAACAAGGATGCCATCGTTCAGGTCAATGGCCTCAAGGGCGACTACCAGATCACCATCAAGTGGGTGACCACCAAGAAGCAGGGTAATTCCACATACTGGTACAGCTACTGGCGTGGTCCCTACAATGTCAGTGCTAACCTACAAACCCGCACCACCGTTTCACTTAAGGACGTACCTTCTGGCGCAAAGCTAAGCGTAATCCTCAAGCAGGGTGGTAAAGACATTCTCACTAGTACTGAAGTCACTGTTAAGTGAGATTCTGATGCGATAAACCGGCGAATTTTGATAATTAAATTCGCCGGTTTACGTCTCAGATTATGAAAACTCGCCACAATTTCGCTTAGAGATGTGGCAAGGTTAAGGGTGGTTGTGTAGCTAATCTACATAAACTCCCGCATAGCAAGGAGAAACCAGTGCTCAAACCCAGTTTGAACCGGAGGAGGATCACGGCGTTTACGCTGAGCGTGGCAACTGCCTGCGCGCTTGCGGCTCCCGTTGTGGCATCTCCTACCGCAAATATTCCGTCAGGGACTTTCACTTCAGCCCTGCAGCTTGCCAATGGCACCCAGGCAACTAATGTGCCCGGCCACTGGCTAGTAACCCTGTCTGCGCCTTCGGTATCCGACGGTGGTAGCGCGTCCTCAATTGAAACCCAGCAGGACAAGCTCGCCGAGGCCATCAAGGACGCCGGCATCAACGCTAAGATCACCAATAACTATGACCAGGTCTGGAACGGTGTTTCCGTTACCGTCAGCGACTCTCAGGCCGCTCAGCTGGCCAAGCTGCCTGGCGTTGTAAAGGTTCAGCCCGTTATCGAGGTTCCGCGCCCCGAGACCAAGACCACCAAAGAGCTCACCACCAGCGAAGGTGAAACCAAGTACTCCTGGGGTGCTCCCCTGGGTATGACCAACGCTGACCGCGCTCAGAGCGAACTTGGCCTGACCGGTAAGGGCGTCAAGATCGGTATCATCGACTCCGGTATTGACATTGACCACCGTGAATTCGGTGGTACCGGCGTTTCTGGTTCCGGCACCTCCCGTGAAAAGGGCGACGGCGCCAAGGCTGACGGCGCTGTAGGCTTCCCGAACTCTCGCGTCATCGCTGGTTACGACTACGTTGGTGACGACTACGGCTCGAACGGCACCTACGACGCCAAGCCGGACCCGATTCCGGATGACTGTGGCGGTCACGGTACCCACGTTGCCGGTATTGCTGCCGGTGGCGGCGCCGCTGGTTCCAGCACCGAGGTTCGCGGTGTAGCCCCTGAGGCTTCCCTGGCTGCCTACCGTGTGTTTGGCTGCAACGGCAAGACCAGCACCGACATCATCATCACTGCCATGGAGCAGGCCACCAAGGACGGCATGGACGTAGTCAACATGTCTCTGGGTGCTGCCTACATGGTTCTGCCCGACTACCCCACCACCAAGGCCGTAAAGACCATGGTTGACGCTGGTGTGGTTGTGGCTATCGCTCAGGGTAACGACGGCGCCGACGGTCTGTGGACCCTGGGTGCTCCTGGTGCTGCCACCGAGGCCATCACTGTCGCCAGTGTGGACAACACCGTCGAGACCAACTACTACTTCACCGCTAGCGGCGTAGACAACAAGTTCTTCTACAACGTCGGTAGCAACGGTGGCGACTTCGCTCGCTCCAACGTTGCTTACCCGGTCGTTGCCTCCGGTGAGGCTGACTCTGAAGACGGCAAGCTGTGCACCGCCCCCAGCGACACTAACGCTTTCAAGGGCAAGTACGTGCTTATCCGCCGTGGTGGCTGCACCTTCGGCACCAAGGCCGCTAACGCTCAGAAGGCTGGCGCCGTCGGTGTAATCATCGACAACAACCAGGCCGGCACGCTGGGCATGAACCTGGCCAACGAGACCGACCCGGTAAAGATCCCCGGTGTTTCCATCACCCAGGCTGACGGTGACGCTCTGCGTGCAGCCCTCAAGGCTGACACCACTGTCACCTTCGGTGAGACCTTCGGCGACCGCCCGGTCAGCACCGGTGGTCTGGTTTCAGACTTCTCCTCTTGGGGTCTGAACGGCAAGCTGGAAATGAAGCCGGATGTAGCCGCCCCCGGTGGTCTGATCTGGTCCACCTGGCCGCTTGACCACGGCGGTCCGTTCAACACCATTTCCGGTACCTCCATGGCTACCCCCTACACTGCTGGTGCAGCTGCCCTGATCTTGCAGGCACACCCTGAGCTCAAGGACGCCAAGAACGCCAGCACCAGTGAGGGCGTGCGCGCACGTCTGCAGTCCACCGGTTCTCCGCGTCTGTGGAGCGAGGGCAACGGCGACAAGAGCCTGCTTGAGCCCACCGCCCGTCAGGGTGCCGGTCTGATCGACGTCTACCGCGCTGCTTCCACCAAGGTTCTGCCGAGCGTTTCTCGCCTGAACCTGGGCCAGCAGATTGCCGGTGAAAAGACCCACGAGATCACCCTGACCAACTCTGGTTCTGAGGCTGTGACCTACAAGCTGGGTCACGTGGACACCGTCACCACCACTGGTGAGTCCTCCAAGCCCACCCGTGGCACCACCAACGGCGCCACCGTTTCCACCGATGGCACCTCGGTAACCGTTCCGGCTGGTTCTTCCGCCAAGGTTGCCGTCAAGGTCAGCGCCCCCGAGGGCATTGGCAACGGTGACTTCTACGGTGGTTACGTCACCCTGACCCCGGACAACGCTGCTCAGACCCTGCGCATCCCGTTCGTGGGTGTAGGCGGTAACCTGGCCGAGTCCAAGACCCTGTACAAGACCGGTCCGGTTCTGGCTACCGAGAAGCTGAAGGTTGTTAACAAGGCTGGCCACCAGTTCACCATGTTCAACGACCGTCCGCACGTCTACTTCAAGGCTGACGTACCGCTGATCCGCTCCGGCCTGGTTGCTATGCGCAAGACCGGCGAAGGCAAGTACGAGGTCCTGTCTGACCAGGTCTTCATCTCCATGAGTGACAAGGGTTGGAACCGTACTAGCACCCGCCTGGTGCGTTGGGACGGCTCCTACCTGGACGCTAACAACCAGCTCCAGCAGGCTCCTGAAGGTACTTACCAGCTGTGGGAGCTCAACGCCCCCGCTGGCGCTGACACCACCGTGCTTGAGCAGTACAACATCTGGATGAGCAACGACTTCACCATTGACTGGCGTCGTAGCGACTATCTGCCCACCATCACCCTTAAGGCCAGTGGCGACGTTACCGCCGCCGCTACCACTGCCACTGCGGACGCTTCTACCTCTGACGCTGACCCGCGTAACGGCAAGCCTGAGGCAATGGTTGACGACAACGTCTTCACCTACGCTGTGGTTTCCTCTGGCGCCCCGATCACCCTGGACGCCGGCAAGGTCTACAACATCTCCAAGGTGCAGTACGTACCCAACCAGGGCAACGACGGCGTGGACTCCATGCCCGCCACCGGTTGGAAGGCCGAGGTCTCCGTTGACGGTAAGACCTGGACCGACGCTGGCTCTGGCAGCCTCAGCGGCGAAGCAATGGTTCCCCAGGACCTGACCCTCAAGTCTGGTGCTAAGGGCCGCTTCGTGCGCATCACCCTGACCAGCGACAAGGGCAAGGTTGGCGTAGCCGAGCTGCGCATCGCCGGCACCCCTGCTGGTGACGCCACCGCTCAGCCGACCGAGCAGCCCACCGCTGCTCCGACCGGTTCTGCTGCCCCCACCGCTGCTCCGACCGCACAGCCCACCGGCTCCGCTGCTCCGACCGCGCAGCCCACCGGCTCTGCCGCTCCGACCGCGCAGCCCACTGGCTCCGCTGCTCCGACCAACCCGGCTCAGCCCACCGCTGCTCCGAGTGTGTCCGCTTCCAGCTCGGCTTCTGCCCTGCCTGGCAAGCCCAGCGGCAAGCCCTCTGCTCTGCCCGGTAAGCCCGGCAAGGGCGACGACAACCGCGAGCCGCTGGCCCGCACCGGTACCACCATCGCCATCGGCATTGGTGCGCTGGTCCTGGCCGCAGCTGGTGCAGGCGCCCTGGCCCTGCGCAAGCGTCGCGACGCTGAGGCCGGTAGCGAGGCCTGATCTCGGTTAAACAGCGCGGCTAACGCGTTGATTTAACCCCTGTGGGGGGCGGCTCGAAAGAGTCGCCCCCCACTTTTTTATTCTCAAAACCTAGTATGTCTAGCGTCACAGTATTTGGATTTGCGCCCGCGCATATAGGTGTGTAAAGTTCTTTCTTGTCGGAAACGACATGCGCCCGTAGCTCAATGGATAGAGCGTCTGACTACGGATCAGAAGGTTGGGGGTTCGAGTCCCTTCGGGCGCGCCAGCAGCTCGCCGCCACTGTTTAAACTTTGGCTGCGGGCTGTTTTCAATTTTAGGGTTAATTCTCCCCTACTTTGTCGTAGCCCTACTTTCTGTAGAGATCATGAAAAAAATATCGGTTACCAGCAGGTACGTAAATTTTTTTAGTCGCTCCCAACAGCTGCCGGATCCTCTACCCACCACAGCTGGCGGTATTTGGCGCTATTTATACAAAGAATCCTGGCAAATTCTGGCCCTCTACCTAGTTTTAACCCTGCTTCAAGGCATTGGGTTTGCCTTAATCCCCAAGCTGCTAGGTACCCTGCTCGACGACGCCCTCACCCCCGGGGTGGGCTTACGCGGCACGGTAACCGGCCTGGTTCTACTATGCCTAGTGACCTCCCTGGTGGGTTCTTGGCGCACCCTGAACTACACGGCCTTAATGGTTATGCATGAGGCTTTGGTTATGCGCATGTTGCTAAGCAAAACCAGCCAGCTTGGTAGCGCCATGAAACGCGACATTTCCCTGGGTGACGCCGTGGCCACAACCGGTGACGACCCAGAAAACCTGGGAATGTGGATGGTGTCGCTGTGCAACCTGCTGGCTTATGTGCCCGCGATGATACTGGTGATTTACCTAATGCTGACCCAGTCTCTGTCGCTGGGTTTAACTATCCTGGTTGCCCTGCCCATTATCACGGTGCTTATCAGCTGGATTTCCAAGCTAATCGAAAAACGTATCCGCACTATCCGTGAAGAAAACGGTGAGCTCACCAACGTGGCCACGGACGCCGTCGTCGGCCTGCGGATCCTGCGCGGCATTGGCGGCGAGAACGCCTTCAACGAGCGCTACCGGGCCCAATCCCAGCGCGTTAAGCAGGCGGGCATTGAAGCCGCTCCCTCCCAGGCGGCCCTGGCGGTTTTCTCTGAGGCCGCCCCCACCCTGCTGACCGCCGCCGTGGTGGCTTTGGGCGCTCAGCAGGTGCTCTCTGGCCAGTTGCAGCCGGGCCAGCTGCTGACGTTCTTTGGTTACACCAGTTTCTTGCTGCTGCCCATGCGGGCTATCACCGAGCTGGTGGTGGTCAACGCCTTCACACGCGTGTCTATGCGTAAGGTGCTGCGCCTGCTGAACATCCAGCCGCACGTAAACGACCAGGCCAGCCAGCCGCTTGAGCTTAACTCGCTAGGGGCGCTGCATGACGACGCCAGCGGGGTCACTATCGCCGGCGGTAAGTTAACTGCGCTGGTGGCCCCCTCCCCCGAGGTTAGCGCCGCCCTGGCCATGCGCCTGGGCCGTTTCGACGACGCCGATACTGTCACCCTTGATGGGGTAGATTTGCGTAGCCTGCCGCTGGATCAGGTGCGTCGCACTGTGGTGGTTTCACCTACCACCGCCCAGGCTTTTGCCGGCCCGCTCTACCAGGCGGTGCTGGGTAATGACGCCCCCAAGCCCCAGGCGCAAGGCACCTTGGAGTTGGTGGCCCAGCAGGGGTACGCCAATTCGGGGGTGATAGCCGCAAGCCCTGTTGCTGATCTGCCCAGCGAGCTTGAGGCCCGCTCTCAGCAGGCTTTAGACCTGGCCCACAGCGATGACCTGGTGGATTCGGTGGGTGGCCTGTATGGGCTTTTGAATGAGAAGGCCCGCAATATTTCTGGCGGTCAGCGTCAGCGTCTGGCTTTGGCCCGTGCCCTGGCAACTGATGCCCCCGTGTTGGTGCTGTTGGAGCCCACTAGCGCGCTTGATTCGCACACTGAAAACAATATTGCCGCCGATTTGGCTGCTGAGCGCGCCGGACGCACCACGGTTATTACTACCGCTTCGCCACTGATTTTGGGGCGTTGCGATGAGGTTATTTTTATTGATGACGACGGCGCCGAGGTGGCTCGTGGCACCCACCACCAGCTGCGTCAGCAGGTGCCCGCCTACCGGGCGGTAGTGGAGCGTGCCCAGGGCATCCAAAGCGCCCAGCCAGACACTCAGCCAGACACCCAGGCCGCCGTCGCAGCCCCCAGCAGCGAGCCGGCAGCCCCCAGTGAGGCCGCCGTCGCCGTCGAGAGCGCCCCCGGCAACCCGGCAAGCGAGTCCAACCACGGACAGGAGCGCTGATGAAACGACTTCCTGTAGCTAACTCGCGCCAGTCAGGACGCGCTGCCGCCGGCCTGATGCGCCACCACTGGTTGGCACTGACTGGTGTAACCGCCGTGCAGCTGGCCGGGGCAGCCACCGGCGTGATGATTCCACGTATTGTGGGCAAAATCGTCAACCTAGTGACCTCCGCGAGCGCCACTATCCCCACCAGCGCTTTGAGCAGCCAGGTAACTACCCTGGTGGTGTGGGCTTTGGTGCTTACCGGCGTGGGCATGGTGTGTACGGGCCTGGGTGAGTGGAGTGCGCGTGTGCTGGGGCAAATAATTTTCGCCCAGCTGCGTGAAGATCTGCTAGCTAAAATCACTGGCCTACCCCTGGGGGTGATTGAGGCTGCGGGCACGGGTGACCTGCTGGGGCGCACCCAGCATGATCTGCGTTCACTACAGTTTGTGATTCAACGCGGTATTGCCCGGCTGATGACGCTGGCGGTGACCTTGGTGGTGACTTTAGCTGCGGCCACAATCACCGCGCCGCTACTGAGCCTGGCTATTTGGCTGCCGCTGCTAGCCTGTATTCCAGCTGTGCGCTGGTATTTGCACTATGCCGTGCCCGCCTACCGTACGGTCGGATCCCAGTACGCCACTATTGATGGGGTAATTGCTGAAAGTATTGACCAGATTGACACCGTTAGCGCCTTTAACTTGGGTGCGCGCCGCAGCCATTACCTGTTTACTCGCGCTAAAGAGCTATTTGCGGTGGATGTTTATGCCGGTGCGCTGCGCGGTAAGGCGTTTTTCTGGCTAAATATTTTCACTTTGCTTTCACCTTTGGCGGTGTTGGTTTGGGGTCTGTACCTGCACCAGCATCAGCTGGTTGACCTGGGGGCAATCACTACTTTGGCACTGTATGGCCTTAACCTGCGCGTGCCGGTGTTTGATCTGATTGTGTGGCTCGATGAAGTACAAAGCGCCACGGTTGCCTTTGGACGTATTGTGGGCGTGGAGTTGGTGCCTACCGAAACTGAAACCACCGATGAGCTGCCTGAAGATAATCGTATTAAGGTGCGTGACGTCTCCTACGCTTACCGTGAGGGCCACCCGGTGCTGCACCATATTGATTTGGATCTGGTTCCTGGTGAGCGGCTGGCTATTGTGGGCCCCTCGGGTTCTGGTAAATCCACGTTGGGGCGAATGCTGGCTGGTATTCACCCGCCCACTTCGGGTTCAGTGACTTTGGGTGGCGTGGAGGTTTCTCAGCTACCTGAACACGTGCTGCATCAGGAAATTTCCCTGGTCACCCAGGAGCACCATGTTTTTGCCGCTACTTTGGGTGAAAACCTGCGCCTGGCTGCCGCTGAGGCTAGCGATAGTCAGCTGTGGCAGGCCCTGGATGCTATTGGCGCCACCTGGGCTCATGAGTTGGAGGCGGGTTTAGACACGCCGGTGGGTTCTGGCGGCCATGCGCTTAGCCCAGCCCAGGCCCAGCAGTTGGCTTTGGCGCGTATTGCTTTGATTAACCCGCATACGCTGATTTTGGATGAGGCCACCAGCCTGATTGACCCCACCACTGCTCACGCCACTGAGAATGCCTTGGCCAGTCTCATGGCGGGGCGCACGGTGGTGGCTATTGCGCACCGGCTTTACACTGCCGCCGACGCCGATCGGATCGCGGTGGTTATTGACGGGCGTATCGCTGAGCTTGGCAGCCACGCTCAGTTATTGGCGAGAAAAGGCCACTACGCCAATCTCTGGAACGCCTGGCAGTCTGAATAGCAGTGCGACGCCGCCCGCTCGCCTCGGCCTGCTAGGCCCGCCCCGCTGTGTACCACCTGCACCCTTGTGTCGCGTCTAGGTACAGCAGCCCTAGGTGCAACGGCCCTGGGTACAGCAGCCCTAGGCACAGCAGCCCTAGGCACAGCGGGGTGGCGAGCGGGCGGCGTCGGCTCCAAGTGCCAAGCGAAAATTACAGCTAAATAACAAGGTCGGGAACTAAACTTAAGGGGTTAACTCTTTTTAGTTGGGAGCAGCCATGCGCGCCTTGATTAAACCCGCCCCCGGCCCTGGCCTTGAGCTAACCGAGGTTCCTGAACCTTCACCTGGCTTTGGGGAAGTGAAGATCCGCGTGATGCGTACTGGCTTGTGCGGCACGGATCTGCACCTAGCCGGCTGGGATGATTTTGCGGCTGAAATGCTTAACCCACCCCAGACTTTAGGCCACGAGTTCTACGGTGAGATCGTGGAAGTTGGTCCGGGCGTCTCCGGCATGGATGGTGTGGGTGAGGTTAACGGCCTGCGTCTAACCCCCGGCCAGCACGTGAGTGTGGAGGGGCATATTACTTGCGGTCGCTGCCGTAACTGTCGTGCTGGGCGACGCCACATGTGCCTGCACACTAACTCCATTGGGGTTAACCGCGACGGCGCCTTTGCCGACTATGTGGTTGTGCCCGCCGGTAACGTGTGGCTACAGGCTGACCACATTGACCCTGACCTGGGGGCTTTGTTTGACCCCTTCGGTAACGCTGTACACACCGCCCTACAGTTCCCCCTGACCGCTGAGGATGTGCTGGTCACCGGCGCGGGCCCGATTGGGGTTATGTGCGCGGCTATCGCTAAGCACGCCGGCGCTCGCAATGTGGTTATCACTGATCTATCCGATTTCCGCCTGTCACTGGCTAAGGTGACCGGCGCCGTCACCGTAAACACTCGTGAGCAGGACCTACGCGAGGTTATGGTGGATCTGGGGATCACTGAAGGCTTCGACGTTGGCCTGGAGCTGTCTGGTGCCCCTAGCGCTACCCGCCAGATGCTGGACGTGTGTAACTATGGGGCTCGCATCGCTATGCTGGGGCTGCCTAGCGCCAGCTATGACATTAACTGGAACCAGGTAATCACCCATATGCTCACCATTAAGGGGGTTTATGGCCGTGAAATGTTTGACACCTGGTACAAGGCTGACTTCATGCTGGGCTCTTCTCCCCAGCTGCGTGACCAGATCCGTTCGGTGATCACCCACCGGGTCACCCCGGAGAATTGGGCTGAAGGTTTCGACGCCGCCCGTTCAGGTAAGTGCGGCAAGGTCATTATTGACTGGACTGCCTGACCCCACCGGTGCGTCCAGGCGCCGCCTTTGCGCGCTTGCTGCTTTTGCAGTCTTGCTAGGCGCGGCGCCTGCACACTAGGTCCTGGCCCCACCGCGCCACCACTTCTACCGCCACCGCCAGCAACGCTGCTGCATAACCACATATTATTCAAAGGGAAAGTTTCATGTTCACTTTTAAAGATGAGCTGGCCGCTACCTTGGCCGAGATCGACGCCGCCGGGCTGACCAAGCACGAGCGGGTAATCACCACCCCCCAGGGCGCCCACATCGCCACCACCGCCGGGGATTCACTGAATTTCTGCGCTAACAACTACCTGGGTTTAGCGGGCGACCCGCGTATTGCCCAGGCCGCCCATGAGGCGCTAGACCGCTGGGGTTTTGGCCTTAGCTCTGTGCGTTTCATTTGCGGCACCCAGACCCCCCACACTCAGCTGGAGGAGCAGCTCTCCCAGTGGCTGGAAATGGATGACACTATCTTGTTCTCCAGCTGTTTTGACGCCAACGGCGCCATTTTTGATGTGCTGCTAGGCAAGGAGGACGCCGTTATTTCTGACGCCCTCAACCACGCCTCCATTATTGATGGCGTGCGCCTGTGCAAGGCTCAGCGTTTCCGCTACGCCAACGCAGACATGGCTGACCTGCGCAAACAGCTTGAGGCTGCGAAGGCTAATGGCTGCAAGCGGCTAATGATTGTCACTGACGGCGTGTTCTCCATGGACGGCTACTACGCTCCCCTGCCTGAGATTTGCGATTTGGCCGATGAGTTTGGGGCCCTGGTGATGGTTGATGACTCCCACGCCACCGGTTTTGTGGGCGACACCGGCGCAGGCACACCCGAGCTTCTAGGAGTGCGCGGGCGCGTAGATATTTTGACCGGCACCTTGGGTAAGGCCCTGGGTGGGGCTAGCGGTGGTTACATTAGTGGCCCTAAGGAAGTGGTGGATTTGCTGCGTCAGCGCGCCCGCCCCTACCTGTTCTCTAACACTGTGGCCCCGGCTGTGGTGGGTGGTAGCGCTAAGGCGGTGGAGATTGCCCGCCACGCCGACGCCGAGCGCGCCCAGCTGCGCGCTAACTCCCAGCTGTTCCGTCAGCTTATGGCTGAGGCTGGTTTTGAGCTGCTGCCTGGTTCTCACCCGATCACGCCGGTTATGTTCCCTGGTGACGACGGCGCCGTTAAGGCCGCCCGGATCGCTAGCGCCATGCTGGAGCACGGCGTGTATGTCACGGCTTTCTCCTTCCCGGTTGTGCCGCGCGGCCAGGCCCGTATTAGGGTGCAGTTGTCGGCCGCCCACTGTGAGGCGGATGTGCGTGCTTGCGTGGCCGCATTCATTGCGGCACGTGACGAGGTTGAGGCCCAGGAGAAGGAGACCGCTAAGTGAGTGAACCTACCGCTACGACGTCGGAGATTAAAACCACCGGCAGTAAAACCGCAGCTGAGTTAGAAAAGCAGCTGATGCGGGCGAAGCAGCTGATCGTGGTGCTGTGCATGGTGATCGCGCTGCTGCTAGGCGCCTTGGTGACGCTATGGGCAGTGGGGGGCGATAAGGAGGCCACCACCGGCCAGGCTCAATCCACCGCCACCACGGGCACTCAGGCTGGCGCCGCTAAGAGCGACGTCGGCACTAACCAGACTCCCCAGGCGCTAAGTGAACCCACCCAGGAGGCCGCCAAGCAGGTGATCGCTAATGCCGCCCGCCGCCAGAGCGACGACCCGCGTGCTTTGGGGCGCCCGGACGCGAAGGTGACCATGGTGCTGTTCTCCGATTTTGCCTGCCCGTACTGCACGCAGTTCGCTAAGCAGGTACAGCCGCAGCTGCAGGATTTGATCGATAACGGTACTTTGCGTATCGAGTGGCATGATTTGGCGCAGATTAGCCCCACTTCCCCGCTGGCGGCCCAGGCTGGTTTGGCGGCGGCAGCCCAGGGTAAGTTCTGGGAGTTTGAGCGGGCGGCTTATGCCAGTGCGAAGGATGGCGATCACCCCACCTACACTGAGGAGTCGCTGGTGGCTTTGGCTAAGCAGGCGGGCGTGCCCGACCTGGCTAAGTTCAAGACTGACATGAACTCTCAGGCTAATGTTGATGCGGTTAAGAAGTCGCGTCAGGACGCCTATAACGTTGGTATTAACGGCACGCCTTTTGCTTTTATTGGCGACGCCGTCATGCCGGGTTATGTGGATGCGGCTACGGTTCGCGCCACGGTTTTGGCTCAAGCCGCTAAGTCTGGCAAGTAGTTACATGTAGTTAGTTGCCTCGGCCTTTAAGCCACATAATCTCACGCCTGCCCCGGGTACTGTCCCGATCGGCAGGCGTGAGGTTTTAGTGGTGGTGTTGCTAGCGCTAGTTTGTTGCCGATTTTGGCGCTGCTAGTAGCGCTGGCGTTGCTAGCGCTGGTGATTTTGTGCGAGCTGGTAGCGCACCCAGCGGCGCTGGCCAGTGGCAATGGCCAGGCCCCGCTCCACAAGCTCACGCAGCTCACTTCGCGCCTGCTCAGCGCTCACGCCAAACTGGTCGCGGTAGTCGCTGTTGCTCCAGATACGACCGTGGCGCATGTCTACCAGCGCCTTTTTCTGGTTCTGGTTCAAGCCCAAAGTTGAGCCGAGCCCACCAAGCCAGGTCAGATCGCCGTCGGGAATTAGGGCCGAGTTCGGGAAACGCACCGTGAAGGACACCCCGTTGTCATAAAAGCGTGGCTCAGCCATTCCGGCGTCGCGCAGTTCCCGACGCGCCTGACGAATCCCTGTGCCCATGGCCTCAATAACTCGCCCATTATGGCCTTGGACGTTGCGGCAGATCTGATAGAGCTTCTCATTTACTGCGGGGTGTTCACCAGAACCAAGCCGGTCAACTGTGATCCCCCACAGACCACCTGGATTTGTCAGGCGGAACCCATCATGGGTGATTCTCAGATCAATGCCTTTGCCACGCGAGGCTTCAGACAGGTCACGGTGAACCAGTGCGTTAGCGATCACCTCGCGCACTGCCACCATGGGCAGTGCATATTCTGTGTTGCCATCACCTTTACTAGTGACGGTTTGTTTTGATTCTACGTTTTGCCTAACCCATTCCAGGGCGTCGTCGAGAATTACCGGTAGGGCTCCAGTGAAATCGCGGCGGTTAACTGCCCGTTCATCACCTCTACCTTCAACTGCCGCTGTAAGTGTCAGGTGAGGCAGAAGCCGCTGTGGGTACTCACCTAACGCATATAGGCCAGCCACCGTGAGCTCTGTACCCGCGCGGTCTGCGACGACGCCAGTGTAGTAAAGGACATCTGTGTCGTTTTCGTTAACCAGTCGCGGGGTGGTTTCACGTACAGCGGCAATATAACGGGAGACTAGTTCTTCATCTAGATCTTCCCGGCAACTACCAGCCACCACCTGACCATCTGCATCTGGAACGTTGAATGTTTCGAGTGTTTTGCCGTCAGCATCGACTTGGCAAGTATCAACCTTGAGGTCCTCAAGATCGTTGATCATAGAGCTAATTCTATGTCATAGACCCCTGTTTCTATGTCATAGAAGGGGGTTTCTATATCATAGAAGGCGTTTTTTAGGCATTTTCACTTCATAGAACCCTATTTTGACTTCATAGAAGCCCTAAAAATTTCATAGAACTGGCTCTATGGCCGCCCCAGCTGATGGTCCGTCGCCACTCGGCTAACCATCCCCGAACAAATCGCGCTCGTGAAAGACACGCAAGTAGCCACATAAGCAGTACGCAGCAACTGGATTGAATGCAGATCCGCCCCAAAAAGCAGGCTATAAACAATCTCTAAAACCGGGATCACCAGCAGCGACACCAGGG
>ERZ772799.13-NODE-13-length-93769-cov-4.640875_pt1 | contig 93769 bp, 86 predicted proteins | sample MGYA00511345_ERZ772799 | MGnify/ENA primary metagenome ERZ772799 (study PRJEB29015, sample SAMEA2738037) | human oral metagenome | biome: human oral; feature: human-associated habitat; material: saliva | place: China | collected 2238 ... | reverse complement strand
TTGAACCCTTACGATTTTACTCGCCAGCCCCTCAAGCTGGTGCGTCTGCCTATTCCGCCATGGATACAAAAACCCTAGATGGACGTCTAGGGAAAAATATTATTTGGAGGCGGTACATATATGTACCTATGTGTCCAAAGGGACTTGAACCCTTACGATTTTACTCGCCAGCCCCTCAAGCTGGTGCGTCTGCCTATTCCGCCATGGACACTCGAAGAGGGGTTTGTACCCCTCATATATTATTTGTTTGCTTTACGTCTCAAACCTAGAGCACCTAATAGACCAAGAGCTCCGATAGCTGTAGTTGTAGTAGTTTCAACACCAGTATTAGGTAATACTTTGTTTGAAGCTGCGCCAACCTTAGCTTTATTTACTCTAGCTACTTCTTCACCAACATATTTATATTGTTTGTTAGTTACTTTTGGTGTGTTAGTTTTATCTTCAACTTTAGTTGTTGGTTTTTCAACCCCAACAGCTACAATTTTGTTGATTGGTTTGATTTCAGTAACAACTTTCTCTTCGATAGCTTTTAAGATACCGTTGTCGATGAATTTTAATACCTTAACTGTACGTTGACCGTTCACACCTTCTTGTTTTACAACTTTCTCACCTACAGGTACGTTAGTATCTTCAGTTTCGATTGTGTTAAACGGTACTTCTTCGTTACGAGTAAATTCTTCGATATCAATTTTTGGTAACTCTTCAACTACCGGTGCTTGAGGAATACGTTCTGCTGTATAGATACCTAATAGAGTAGTGTATGCTTTTTCAGATTTAGCTAACTCATCATTTAATTTATCTACAGTCACTTTCAACGTAGCTTCTTCAACTGATAGGTTGTTAAGTTCATCATTTAATTTACTAATTTCTTTGTCGATTTCAACAAGTCTTGCTTCGTTTTCAGCACGTTTAGCGATTTTGTTTTCTAATTCAGATTTCTCTTCAGTTAGAGTGTTGATACGCTCAGAAATTGTTGCAATTTCTTTTTCAATGTTGATACGAGCTTCGACAGCGTCGTTGTATGCTTTTGTCGCAACTACATGTTGTGCTTTTGTAGAGATTAATGCTGCGCGAGCAATTTCTTGCATTCTCATAGCATCATTTAGTGCTTTCTCTTTAGTAGCTTTATCCATAGTTACATCGTTTAATCTTTGCTCAGCTTTTGCTTTCTCGTCACTTGCTTTTTGTACGTCCGCTACTGCCTTATCGTATTTAGCTTGTGCTTCAGGTGTTTGAGCTTTGATTTTGTTTAACTCTTCAACTTTAGCTTTTGCTTTATTTAACGCGTCTTTTGCAGTTTCTAGTGCTGTTTGAGCATTTGTTAATTCAGTAGTTGTTTTAGCAACGTTGTCTTTAAGCGTGTTGATGTCTACATAGTTCACACTAGGTAATACAGTTTTCGCACCGTAACGAGCTTCGTAACTACCATCTTTTACGTGGATAGGATTGATACCAATAGCGTGTAATTGAACAAAATCAGCACCTTCTACGTAAGATAATGCAAGACCTGTCGTTTTGTCAGTTGCTAATGTTGTTGCGTGCATGTAGTGTCCGTTTTGTGGACCTTCGTGGAAGAATGTATAAACAATGTCGTGAATCTCTTGGAATAATTTTTCACGTGTAATTGTTGGTTCTTGTAACCAGATACCTGCTAAGTTTTCATACGCTTGTGCTGTTGTATCTACACCAGCTTTCCCTGCAAGTAATCCACGTTTACGTGCTGCATCGTTGATTCCACGACCAAAGTGTTTGAATTCTTTGATTTTGTTATCGACTACAGATTTTGCCACTTCACGAGCGAATTCAATCGCATCTTTATGTACGTACATTTTGTCTTTGATACCTACGTCTTGACGGATACCATTAACTAAATGTGCAAAGTATTGTGATGCTTCTTCTAATACATCCGTTGGGATGTTGTTGATTTCATAAACGATTTTTGAATCTTTTTCGTTAGTTGGAGTTTCTGGTTTGTTTTCATTATCGCGTTCATCGATTTTAATTAATTCTTTTACCTTTGCGTCACGTTTTGCGCTTTTCTTAGCGATGAATTCGTTAGCTGCAGCTCTTTCACGTTTGTAATAGTCAAAGCCGTCTTCCCCTGGTTTTTGTGGGTTATTTGCTTTCCATGCTTCACTATCAAATTTTTCTGCATCTAATGCTAATAATTCCCCAAATGCTTTTGCCCATTCTGGACTAGTTTTTAGTTTAGTTGGGTATGGGAACGCATTATCTAAAGCTTTTTGTGCATCAGCTTTTGCTACTGTTGCTTTGTTCACATCTTCAGTTTTGTTTTCAACGTCTTTTACTTTTGTGATTACATCAGCGTTAGCAGTGATTTTCTTAGCTGTTAATTCTTTATCGTGCGCTTTTGCTTTGTCTAACTCAACTTTCGCATCTGCTTTAGTTGATTCTTTATCAGCTAATTCTTTTGTTGCTTTTGCCACATCTTCTTTAGCGATTACTTCAGCTTGTGGGTCTAATGCTTTTTCTTTAGCTTTTACTTCATCAGTTGCTTGCGCAAGTTTGTCTTCAGCTTTTGCCACTTCGTTAGCTTTCGCTGTAACGTCCGCTTTCTTAGCTTGTTCATTGGTTTTTGCTGCGTCTAACTCTTTAGTTTTAGCAACTTTATTTGTTTCTTCGTTTTTGATGTTTGTTGCGATTTTTGCCACATCTTCAGGTTTTGCATTTTTCGCATCTTCAACATCTTTCGTTACTTTTTCTTTTTCAGTAGTTAAAGTGTTTTTAGCTTCTGTTTTTGTAGCTACTTTTTGCGCCACTTTATTAACTTCGTTTTGAGCTTTTGTTACATCAGCTTTCTTGCTATCTACAGTCGATTTAGCGTTTAATACTTGCTCGTCTGTAACTTTAGTAGTTGTAGCTGGTTGTGTAACTTCGGTGTTTACGTCTTTTACCGGTGCTTCAGATGCGAATGTATCTGTTCCACCCATAAATACAGCTGTCCCAGCAGCTGCCACTGTTGCAATTGTCATAGTTTTCTTATTCATAAAATTTACCTCGCTTTTTTTTCTATTGTTATATTTTGTAATTTTATCATAAATTAAAAGGGGTGTGGGGTTTAACCCCATGGATTGTACTCCATGTATATGGAGTACGATTATTTGTGATTAATCACAAATAATGATAGGGCACGGGGTATCCCGTGGCGGGAGCGAGGTGTATACCTCGCGACCTTAATTGTCGAAGAATAATTGTTTACGCTTACTTGTATTATCACCCATGAGGTCATCAACAAGCCCCAACAAATTCTCCATATCCTCTACATTTAACTGTGTTAGTCGGCGATTTTCTACGTCAAGGATTGTTTCGATAACTTGCTCCGTAGATAATTCACCTAACCCTTTGTTACGTTCGACAAATTTCGGTTTATTTCGTGCTAAATATTTCTGTTGTTCTTCCTCTGAGTACGTGTATGTTATCTTATTACGCCCGTAATTTACAAATAGAGGAGTGTCTAAGATATATAGATGCCCATCTTCGATTATCTGCGGTGCGTACTTGAGGAATAGTGTTATGAGCAAGACTCGAATGTGCTTTCCGTCAACGTCTTGGTCGGTACCGATAATTATTTTGTGGTACTTGAGTTGTTTTGGGTTGTATCGCTCTCCAAATGATATTCCAAGTACGGAGAAAATAGTCGCTATTTCTTGATTCTCTAATGCGCGAGCTAATGTTGATTTATAGACATTTAGCACCTTACCACGTAATGGTAGGATAGATTGGAAATTAGCGTCTCTGTTTGCTTTTAGGGTTCCTGCTGCAGAGTCACCTTCGACTAGAATCAGCTCTAGTTCTTCGGGGTTATTACCACGTGCTTTAGCTAGTTTAGTTGACATTGCCATTTTGGCATCTTTTTTTGAGATAGTCACATTAGTATCTAATTCTTTAGCTTTCTCATAGAGTTCTTTGATTAGTTGGTCTAACAACTTATGAACAGCTGTAATGTTTCTGTCAAGATATAATCTGGCTTGGTCATAAAACACATCACTAACCATCGGTGTCGCCTCTTTATTATTCAGTTCATCTTTAGTTTGTGGTGACAACATAGGGTCATTGTGTTTGAAGTCGATTATTACATGTGTTCGTTGCATGAGTGTTTTCTTCTGGAACAGTTTACTAATGTCATCTACTCGTAGTACTTTTTTAATTAGGTCGAATTGTTTACGATATTTCGCATTTAGGTCTGTCGAAAATTCACTAAAATAGTGTCTCATTAGACGAACTAATCCGTCCTCAAAACCTTTGACATGCGTCCCGCCTAACTTATTACGAATACCATTCGTTGAAGCTTCTAATGAATACGTTTTGTCGTCCGAAAATACCAATGCTATATTAACATACATATGTACATCATCACCATTTACGTTCGTCTGTGCACCACCACTAACCATAAATGGTTTATTTAGGTTTTTTGTCTCAGCTGTGATTTTGGTAATATAATCCAATAAACCGTTCGGTGCATGGTAAGTATAAGTCTCATCATACTTTTCGTTGATTAGAATGAGTGTTAAACCTTGATTTAAATACGAACGTTGCTCTAGTAATTGTTTAAGTGCATCTTCATCTATACGTGTTGTTGTCAGGTATTTCTTAGACGGTTTGAAGTGTACTTCAGTCCCTGTTTGTGGTTCTTTTTGTTTGGTCTTTGGTAATTTACCACGCTTAAGCGGTACGACCGGTTCACCGTCCTCGAATCTATCGTGGAAAATATATCCATCTTTATAGATAGTGACGTCTAAGAAGTCACTCATCGCGTTTGTTGCACAACCTCCAATACCGTTTAAACCACCTGAAAATCGGTTTGCATTTTGTTCTCTGTTTGCTTTGAACTTACCACCTGAACCCATACGTGTGTAGACTAAGCGTTCTTCGATTTCACCCGGATTAGCTTCACTTTCATACGGGGAAATACCTCGACCGTAGTCTCGTACTACTATCGAATTGTCTTTTTTAATAGTTACTGTTACTGGTTTACTCTTATCGGGATAGTTTGGATATTCATCTATTGCGTTGTCGATTATTTCTCGAATGATGGTAAATAAACCACATTCACCATTATCGCCAATGAATGTCCCAGGACGTTCGCGAATTTGGTCTATATCTGATAATAAAATTATTGTATCTGCCATAAGTGTTCCTTTCTTCTTGATTAATTCCGCAATAGGAATCGAACCTATTTAAAACACCGCGTGCGGAAAGCCTGTCACCTTTATTATACCACATTACTGTGAGAAAGGCAATAGTATATAAGAGATTACACTAAACTGAAAACACATAGGTCTAACCTATGTGTTTTGATTAAGTTTAAGTGTTGTTTGTTTTAGTTCATCTAATTGGCTACTCAGGTCGAATGATTCAGTCTTATCGTTCCCCACAGCCATTTGAGTCACTTTTAAATCAAGTGACGCTAGACGTCCGCCGTATGTTTTTAGTGACTCATCCATTGATGTAACTACACGGTTAGTTTCTTCTGATAATTTATTTGTCTCAGATGATAATTTTGCCGATGAAGCAACATTTAGAGATGATTGTTCGATAAGTGGTAATACGTCTTCGAATGCCTTGATTAATTCAGGGATTTGCGCAACCCATTCTGGTTGTGGTTCTTCTTCAGCCTCGGCGTTTACGATAACCTCTATAAACCTAGTAAGTTCGTTTTTGATACCCTCACTTTTTGTGATGATATCTGTTTGATTAGCGATGATTGTCTTTTGTGACTCTTGGAGTTGTTTATTCTCCTCTTTCATTTCTTTGAAGTTATCTTCGATGCGTTGGAGGTTTTCATTCATTTTTGTTTGACGCTCATCCATCGCATTAAGCACATTAATCATACTCACATTGGATGTGATTAATGCGGATAATAATGCTTCGGTTTGATTTGTCGTGTTGATTTCTTGTGTTATATCTTTGTTCATAAACTACCCCTTAAACCATTTTTGGAAAAATCCTTGGGATTCTCCCTCTTGTTCGTATTCTGAGTCACTAGGTTCTGATATTGGATGACCTTCATCGTCGGTTAAGTCTTCCTCAGTATTTATATCATCTTCAAACTCGATAGTTGTGTCATAATCGTTATTTGATGCGATTAATTCACTTAATGATAGGTCGCTTTGACCGAACAGTTCGCTGATATCTTCGTCTGTATCGACTTTAATTTCAGGTTCGTATGCTTTGATTTTATCTTCAAGGTCAAAAATAGATTGAGTGAACATTTCGATAGATGATTCATTGTCTTTCATAATATCAATATGAGCTTTCACTGTATTAGAAAATTCAGCAATAACACCCTCTAATGTATCTAACTCGTTGTCTATACGTTCATTTTTGTTGTCTTTAGATTCAACAATACTGTTGTATTCCTCGCGTAGATTTTCATGTGTTTGCTCTAGTTCGCTGATTATTTCTAATTCGTTTTGAGCTTTAAGTGCTGTATCTATATCCGCAATACGCTCAGCTATATTACTCATTTGTGTATTAATAGCTTCGGCATTAGTATCTAGTACATCACGAATTTCGGTTGTATACTTACTAGTCTCGTCACATACATCACTTGCAAGTGTTTTTAATTCAGCAACATCGTCTTTGAATTGCGTAGTGTTTGTTAGAATGTCGAAAGTAATTTCTGAGCTCTTTTTAGTTTCGTATAGCGCAGATGCGCTATCTGATTCGATTTTGTCAAGTTTATCGTTTGATAATAATGCACCGTTAGATGCCGTGATAGTTTCATTTAATGTAGACGAAATGTTACCTATTACGTCTATTTTCTTTTCAATAACTTTGATATCTTGATTATTGCGGAAAGAATCAACCGCTAGTTGTCTGACTTCGTTATATAATTGTTCCATTAATATTCACCTCTTATTTATTGATTGCGTCCACACGAGCTTCCATAACACCGATACGTGTAGTTGCTGTGTCTACTTTATTTGTTAATGTTGTAGTCACTTCGTTTGCAGCCTTCAGTTCCGTCATAAGAGCCTGAATATTGTTTATAATTGTTACTTGTCGTTCGCTATATTTCAACGATTCTCTATCTTGTTGTGCAATTAAGTCTTTAAGTTCTGTACGTAATGACTGCACATTTTCGTTTAGTTGTGAAATCTTTGTCTCATATGTACCGTCTTTTAGAGCGTCGTCGATACTTGTGATTTTGCTAGATAGGGCAATGATTTTCTCAGTATATTGCTCACTTAGAGTTCGCACAGCATCACTTACGTCAACTTTGTTCTCTGCTAAGTTAGTTAGTACTTCTTCTAATTTATTGGTGAATGCTACCTTTTCATCTTCAGCTAGACCTTCGTAGTCTTTGATAGATTTAATATTCGCATTTACTGTTTCGATTTCGTCTTGGATACTATCAGCATTCGACAAGATAGAATCTAGACGTGTTCTGTTATCGGCGATACCATCTGAATTAGCAACAGTGTTTTTTGCTATTTCGATTATAGTCTTACCATACTCAGTAACATCATTATCTATACTGTGTAATTGGTTACTAACGTCCTTGTTAGTTTCGTTTGTTGTGTCTAAAAGTGCGTAAATATCTTCAATACGTTGTTCGTTGTTCATTATTGTAAATTCCTTTCAAAATTAATTCGGATTTAAAGCATCCAATAGCTCTTGTTGACCTTCTTCTTTATTGTCTAATCTTTCTATAACTTCAGAATCGATTGTCCCCTTCGCTATTAAATGGATGACCTGGACAGGATTTTTTTGCCCCGGTCTATATAATCGTGTATTAGCTTGGCGATAAACCTCATTCATCCATGTAGGTGTTAACCAAATTATGGTGTGACCACCTTCTTGTATATTGAGTCCATGACCAACCGATTGTGGTTGAACGAAGAGTACTGGTATTTCCCCGTTGTTCCAACGCCTAATAACATCTGGTCCGTTGGGGTCTGTACTTCGTAATTCTTCAAATTCTACAAACTCTCGTGCGCGTTTAATATCTGACTTCCACATATAGAATACAAGTATTGGGGATGTGGCTGATTCGACTATCTCTTTCAGTCTTTCCAATTTTGCATTGTGATATACGGTATAGTCATCTGGTCCATCACCATGATACATTGCACCCGATGCTAGTTGGATGAGTTTAGAAGCTAGATTGGCCCTTGTTTTTACCTCGACAGTGTCACCGTCGATATTACTGAAAATGTCTTTTTCATCGTCGGCGAATTGACTGCGTATTTCGTTTTCGAATTTGTTATATTCGGCTAATACTTTCGGCGGTAGAGGTACTTCTTCATTCACGTAAGTAATACCTGGTAAGTCGACTAAACCTTCACCTCTCATCGAGATGACTGTTGGTTTTAATCGTTCATAAATTGCGTGTTCGGCGTTTGGTTTTAGTTTCCAGCTATATATCTGACCGGTACGTTTGTCGGTCACCGCCGGTTGGAAAAACTTATTACGATATGCAAAATAATTCGACATAAGTAGTGATTTGTTACGCTGGTCGATTATTATCATTTGTGACCAAACATCTAGGAGTGAGTTAGGTGCTGGTGTACCTGTCAACCCTATAAAATACTTAACGTGTTCGGTGAGTAGACTCATATCCCTGAACCTGTTTGTTTCTGATGATTTGAATAGTGACAATTCATCTATCACAATACATTCGAATGGGAATGGTTTGTACCTTTCTGTATAGTATTCTATTATTGAACCGATTTGTTGTGGGTTGGTTGTGAGAATAGTCGGTTTGTCGATATTCTCCAGCCTGTCTAAAAGTTTTGTACGTTTCTTTGGTGTTAGTTTGATGTTGATAAATATATCTATATCGTAACCCCATTTCCTAGCTTCTCGTGACCAGGTGTCTAAAGCTACCATGATAGGTGCAACAATAAGCACTGGTTTCCTAGGGTCTAATTCACCTTTGTCAAATAGCTCAGCAAGAGTGGCTAGTGTTGCAAGAGTTTTTCCTAGTCCCATGTCGACAAACAGTCCTACTCTTTTTCTTTGAAGCGCAAATTCAACCATCTGTGCCTGATATGGTCGGAGTGTTGCTCCGTTGGGTGTGCGTATTTCACGTATTTGTGACTGGGGAACATATAGGTGTCGACCTTCGTTTATGATGATTTGCCGGGCGTTTAAGGTTGCCAAGAAATAATCGTCATATATAACGTTATTTGGGTTCTCATACGCTACCGCAAAGTCGTAGTCGCCTGTCTTAATTAGCTCACGTAAACTCGCCAAACTATGAAGCTCGACACGTGATGGTTCCATTAGTGCGAGTTGGTGGTTGTTTGTTAATAACTTATCGTTACCCAACCATGGTAACATACCTTGAATCATTCGTGGATTCAGTTGGTCTCGTACTATTAGTATCTTCATAGTTACACCTTCATATTTTTAATTGGTGCAAAAGACTTACGATGATAAGGTGTTATACCGTGTTCGTTTATTGCTCGAATATGTGCCTGGGTTCCGTAACCGGAGTTTTGCCCCCAGCCGTAATATTGGCATCCCGGTTGTAATTCAGCTTGTCTCATCCATTCATCACGAAACGCCTTAGCAACAATTGAAGCTGCTGCAATCGATAACGATTTACTGTCACCTTTCACAATTGTCTCCTGCTTGATTTTATTTGTGGTTGGTTTTTGTTGTCTTATTTTGTTAGTATAAAACCAGTCCTTGATATTTTCAAGGTTATCTAGTTGGTCGGTCTCAAGGAGGTAATTTAGGAAGTAATTTGTATTCGTCTGATTACCGTCTATGAGTAATGTTGTCGCATGTGGTTGTGCTCGATATGCTCGTGCCACGGCTAATTCAATAGCATTGTTAATGTTGTACTTATCTATTTCTTCAGGTGTGGCATATCCTATAGCGAAAAATTCAGCCGTGTTGATAATTTGTTCTGTCAGCTCTTGGTGCTTATTTTTGGGTACTTTTTTACTGTCCGTCACCTCTGGTAATTCACATTCTTTAGGTAATGCTACCATGGCTACAAAAACAGGTCCGGCCAAACACCCTCTCCCAACTTCATCTACACCAGCTACTGTTTCATTGTATTTATTCTCGTATTCTAAATTAGGCATCGATTAATGTATACGAATCGATACACTGTTTGATATGTGACACATCGTGCGTGTCTAATTCGAACTCAAGCTCAGCAAGCATAGTGAGTAATCCGTCTAGACTTTCTGAAAATTTGCTGTTTAAGTATGATACTATTTCGTCTTCACAATCTTCTGTCGGGAAGAATTTAATTTCATAATCCCCATCAGCTAAATATCGTGATAATGATTGGCGTTTTGTAACTAATTCGTATGAGAAAAACTGTCTCATATCCTCAACGACATCATCGATTTCGTGCGAGTCGATTTCATATCCGTAAATATCTTTGATTAATCTAAATTTAACGTGCATTATCGTTCCCCTTTTCGCGTAATTTGACAGTTTCGGGTGTAGAAAAATACCTCTGCGAAATATAGCATAAAAACCCGAAGTATCGTGAGAACATTTCGGCAAATAATTCGTCATTCATAATTGTTGAAATACGATTCAAATCTTCACGGTTGAAGTTCTCATCTGTTTCTGGAATTGGCACCATATGAATTAATTGCGGTTCACGAATATTTGTTAATTTATATTGAATTATAACCTGCCCGTTACGACCAATCTTCTCGTACGTGTCCACATCTGCGACAAATTCAAGAATATCACCAGGTACTACTGTACCGAGTCTGACTAATTCTCTCGTATAGTCTATCCATGCGTGGTCGGTAACGATTTGACCAGTTTCTTTGTTTGTGACTTCAGCGAGTAGCATTGTTGGCTCATCGTTATAGTCACGCCCAAAACGACCTATACGTGCCTGATAACGTACGTTTGTAGCGACCTTCTGTGCTTGTTGATGTGTTTTCACCAGTGTTTCACGTTTACCAACTGTAGGTGCGGTGATAATTTTGATAATAGTATCGACTGTACGTTCTAAATAAATATTCTCAACTTTGACAATCCTGTCAGGATTACGTAGCGCCAACGCTTCGTACCCCTCGCTAACCCGTTCAAGAAATGCCTCATTCTCGTATCTGTCGGGCGCTTCGTCGCGTTTTCGTCGTCTATCGTTTGCAACCTCGAGTGGGATAGTTAGTAAAATAGTTTTGTCAGGTGTTAGTTGTTTTGTTACAGTATTGTTTAGATATTCTAATAGTGATAAATCATTTTGGTTTCCGTAACCTTGATATGCAATGGTTGAGTCTATATATCGGTCAAGTAAAATATAATCATAACCTAACTTGATAGCTGGTTTTAGAACTGATTCTACCATATCGGCGCGAGCGGCTTCAAATAGAAGAACATCAGAAATCGGTGCTCTCATAGTTGGTTTTTTAATCAATTCTCTAATTTCTACTCCGAATTGTGTAGTTCCTGGTTCTTGGATGACCAGTACTCTTTTATTTTCACTTGTTAATCTGTCCTTTAGAGCGTTGATTACGGTCGTTTTACCGACACCGTCAACACCCTCGAATGATATAATTTTAGTCATTCATTTTTTGCCCTTTCTGTATTATTCTTTATCGAGATAACATTTCTCTCGACCTATATAGGCGTAGAAAGAAACGTCTTGGTCCGCGAGTAACTCTTCGTACACTTCACGTGCCTGAGAGATTTCGTTCGGGGAATATTGGTACAATGTGTTATGTAACCAATCCGTAATCTCAATACGAGTAATACGGTCTCTGTTTAGTATTAGTTCGTCCCATGTCATCGGTCTCACCTCTTTCTTTAGTTTTGTTTTTTTTTAAATAGACCAAATTGAGTCAACCCATCGATTGTGTTCGAAATCACGATGGTTATCATATTCGGTACGTTCGATTGCTTTACGCAATGCTTTACTGATATGGAAAATAGCACCCACCAAATCTTGTTCGTATGGGTGTGTAGGGTCACATCCCGTGTCCCATATTGTTTGTCCACCACGACCTTTAGGTGTACTGAACAGAATTGTATTCATAATGGCGTTGGTAGTTAACGCGTACCCGACAAGTGAGTGTAAATGAGGTTTTAACGATTCGTGGAAATATTTCCCCGACCATTGTTCGATTAACTCATTTTCACTCACATCATCAGGTGTAGATATTGTTATCGGTTTTTGTGTAAAAGTGTCGTTTGTTGCATCAACTAACTCATATCCGTCTTCAGTTGTTTGGATATATGTTATGTGATACGTTTTGGGTGTGTTTTGTTCAAAATTGACTGTGTGTTTCGGTTTCATTCTACCTTCTTTCCGATACATTACCGTTATATTTGTTGAGCAGCGCGTCTAAGTTATAGAGTGTGTCCAACTCAGTAATATCATCTAGTGTTTTTAATTTGATACCTTCATATTCTTCGACTAGCATACGCACCTCATCAAGTGAGCGTTCAAAGTGGTGATATATTACACCGTTACTTTTAAATGTGATAGTGTATGCGTCTCGGTTATATGTATCATCGTCTATACGTTTGAAATTATTTCGTACAAGTGCGTTTTGAAGACTTTCTACGTATTCGTTACCGACATAAGCATATCTGTCTTTTTGTTCTGTTTTGATAGCTGAGTCCACCAATAACCCTCTGATATTGTCCAAATCTCGCTGATTGAACGATGTAAAATATCGAACGTCACTTTCGGGATTTATCACTTTCTTGCGTATATTAGTCAGTTCAACATAAGTTTTGCATTTATCGGCATTTGGTGTCATAGAATTATCTCGTACTTTGTATTGGGACGTTACATCCCTTAGGCACCCTCGTGATGATGTGATATTGGCATAAATCAATTCATCATCGTGAACGGCGACTACCATAACAGGTCTGATTTTAGACCTTTGACCATTAATCATAAACAATTCACCACGTACTTCGTACTCTCCATATCCGTTATAGTATTCTGGTGTGGTCTCTTCGAATGGTATTTCCGTCTGGATAATATCACCGAATTTTAGGTTGTGGTACTGTGTAGTTCTATTATTTGGCATAATTTCTGACCTTTCTTGTGTATAGTTTTATTATACCACAATTTGGTCAAAACTACTAATTTGAACCACCATAGAACCAACCTACAAAGCTACGACCACTTCTTGGGTTATATGGTGCAGGCCCTAGGTTGTCCATTATACCACCCATGATACCGCCTATAACAAGTAACATAAGAATTAGTGCTACTGCAACTTTGAATGCTACGTATAGTCCAACTAGGATAAGAGTCCATTTAAGTATAAATTTGATTATTGTTAATGATGTTTTCATAGTTTATTTCACCTTGTTTTCAACCTACTTACGTAGGGGTCGGTTAGGTTTTTAAGTTTTAAGTTTTAAATACCTTTTTGATTTGAAAATCCTTTCTTTGTTTTTTTTCATGAAAGAGTCGGGGTTTGGGGCTGTCCCCATGTGTCTATATTGTGTACACAGTATAGACTTTTTCTTTCGCAAAAGATGACGGGGTCGGGGGCTCACCCCGTGGTACCGACACGTGTATGCGTGTCGGCTAGAACTATGTGACGATTAGTCGTTCGAGCTCTAGAATGTTTTCAGTTTGAGATTTGTAACGGCTATTAATGCAGAATTCAAGTACAAATTGGACATATTCCTCACGCAATTCATCAACGGTCTGACCTTTAGGTTCAAAACTTGGAATATGCGCAAAATAGGCTTTCATGGTATTCAAATCGTGTTTTGTGAGCACCAACAATTGGGTGTCGACATAACGCACAAACCCTGACACATCGATATCTGTGTCACCTGTCAAGAATTTCGCATAGTCAACGTTAATGTCTGACAAGAACAGGATGGGTATAAGCAGACCATAATCCTTGACGATAGTGACTAAGTCTTTGTCGGGTGTGTTATTCAGTTCGTCGTTGATGCGGACATACGTTTTGGTTTTTGTGCTCGATAACTCCGGTAACCCAACCTTTACCAAGTCGTTATTGAGTTGTTTTGTTAAGTTGTTCATAATCCCGTCAAATTAACCTTTCTGCGTGTTTTTTTTATTTTCTAACTTAAGTTTATCACACTTTGTAGCGTTTGTCAAGCATTGTTTGAAAAATTTGACGAATTTTAACTTCGTCACAATTTATGAGTTTAAATAATTTACTACCGAAAATATTACAATATGGCTCATTCTGGCTTGATTGCTATTTTCGCCGGAACGAAAATACACTCTAACCCTTGGTACGTCTATATTCTCATCAAAGTGCTGGCTTGATTGGAATCATTACGATTTGCCGGAACCAAAACATAGTCTAACCCTTGGTATGACTGAAGTCTTATCAAAGTGCTGGCTTGATACACAATATAGATATCATCGCCGGAACAAAAATCAACTCCAGCCTATGGTATGACTGGGTTTTTAAAGACGTGCTGGCTTGATTCAATCAAGCCAATCCGCCGGAAAAAAATGCGAATTTCGCCGTAACTAAAACTAACTCTAACCCTTGGTACAACTGAATTCTTTATGAAGTGCTGGCTTGAAACTCTGGCTTGATTACTATTCTTTTTTTATATACGCGTAGAAAAAGAAAAAAGTAATAATATATACACGCGCGTGTGAATCAAGCCAGTGGTGTATATATAAATGTGATTATACCAATAGCTAGAACCACTTATGGTTACGGCGAACTGGCTTGATTCAATCAAGCCAGCGTTTTTAAACAAATGCACTTGTACCATAGTCTAAACTCGTTTTTAGTTCCGGCATAAATTCTATCAAGCCAAATCAAGCCAATCAAGCCAGCGTTTTGTAACAAACGCACTCATACCATGTGTTGAACCCGCTTTTAGTTCCGGCGACACTGGCTTGATGAAAATCTCATCTGCTGTTATGATAGATATACCAACGGGTTTGACCACTTTTGACAACGTGTTTGGGCTTGTTCGTAATTATTACGATTTGGAAATTCGTGTTTTTCGTCCTAAATTCTAGTACACTCAGAATGATACTAAGTTCACAACTTTGTCACAATAAATTCACTAAAGTTTCACAATAAATTTTCGACACGAGTAATATGATATCAAATCACTATAGTAAAAATGGGCTATTTGATAGCAAATCCATGTCAAAATAAGGTATATTTTCGGTTAAATAGACAAATATCCTACCAAAACACGTAATGTAGATGTATAATTTTATTCATTTTCTAAACGCTCAAATCTTTGGACAAACGATATCATTTGTTTATAATGGTGTACCATAATGTTTACCGAATCTTCTAATAGGGTATTCCTTTGTTTACCTGATATATAAATAGAGAACTATAATGTGCACCTATATTGGTACATATTATAGCTCTCTAGTTATGGTATTATATTCTGTTCACCGTTTATTTTTTATATCGTATACATTTATATCTTCGTTTATTATATTTCACTTGAGGTAGACCGAAACAATGACGTAATATATGGGATACTAATTCGTAATCCGATGTGACTTCTTTCATATATCTTATGGATGAGTTTATCCAGACTGCGTTTTTATCCACCCTCACATTCGAATATTTTGTATCACTCGGATTATTGATATCCTCTTTGAGTTTCGTTATATCCACTCCGAGAGACTCTATATAGTCTAATAATGTATTTAGTGAGTATCTGTTTTGCATATATTCATCAAGTGCTTTCTTGTCAAATCTCATGTCTGATGTTGTTGTCGTACTGTCAATCTCTTTGATATAATCACTAGGCTCATAGATGTAATCTACGACTAATGTTGGGTACGTTTCATAAATAAACATAAAGTGCTCGGCAAATTCTTTTGCGTGTTCTTTGACATATTCATCAAACTTCGAACCGACTAAACCGAGTTCTCTAACTTTATCTATCATTTTTGTCGGTTTAACGATAATTGGTAGTATTCTTCTTTTTAATGCTTCGTTGTGTTTACTGATTCGAGGCATATAGTTACTTAAGACGATATGGCCCCCACGAACAACATTTGTACGTCTTTGTCCGTGCTTCTTCTCTGTGTCCAAATATCCGTCTGCGACTACAGCTTTGATGGTGTTCGTATTCATCCCGTGGAAATCATGATTATGAACATCTCTCACAGGTTTACCCCACTCAGCCTCAAGGAATATAGTTAGTCGCTTTGTTGGTAAATCGGCTGTTGTAAAACGTGAGTCACTAAGGAAAAACGTATCATAATCGGCTATAACCGCTGTGAACGTAGGTGTAAATACATGTTTGGCTAATGTTGTAATTAACGTACTCTTACCGGCACCACCCTGTGCGGAACTCATTACGACCATTTTAGATACAGTGTAGTCGCTCATACTTTTGTTTAGTAACATTGCGCCTAAATACCATGCGAAATATTCAGCGTCTTCGTCGTTAAAAAATACAGAGAGAAAGTCTGCAATATGCTCATGATATTTTGGTTGTGGTTTACTATAAGGTACTTTTTGCGTTATTACTCGATTTGCGATATCTTCATCTTCAAATACAATTTCTGAGTTAGCTTCTGGTAGAGGTAGGGTGCGTAACAAACTTAGTTCTTTTGTTAAGTTCGCCCACATTTTAACATCATCCGATAATGCGTCGCGTATTTGTTCACGTAACTTCTCGGGTTTCTTGTAGCCTTCTTCAGCGTACTGTTCCGGTGTTAGTGACGCGATATGTGATAAGAAGTTGGCGCACTCGACTTTAGCATAGTCTTGGGCCATTTTCATATACATATAATGAGGATTGATTTCAACCTCACCGGGTGGTGTATATTTACCGGTCACTAGTAATTGTGTTGACGGGTCGATATAACCTTCTATTGTCGGTTTCGGGCCTGGAGCCAAAAATATATCAGGTGAGTCGAAATTGATACGTACCTGAACCTCTACTGGTTTTTTACTTTTGGCGCTAGTGTTTAGAATATCTACTTTATTAAACAGGTGCATTTTCAGCACCTCTTTTTTGTGATTTTTCTTGTATTACTTTTATTTTGGAAAATAAACTCTGTTCATCTCGAACATCATAGATTGGTGTATAGTCCAAAGGTATAGGGGTTACCGTTTTGATTTTGTTCTCATCTCTAGTTGGTTTAACCCTCTCCATTTCATCACCACTTTCTTATTAGATTATAATTTAATTATATAACAACTTGACTCGAAAGTCAATTTCCTAAACAAATTCCTACTCTTAATTTTCGGGTTCATGATGATTTGTGTTGTTAATTCATGAAAAAGAAAGGGTATGGGAATTTCCCATGTTTCACCTTTTGTGTATACAAAAGGTGAAAAAAAGAGACCATTGCACAGAACGATATACTGGTCAGAACGATATACTAGCATTATTTCTTGAAATATGATATAATCAAACTATACAATAGAAAGGATTAGCAAAATGGATATCAAGAAAAAACTAAGCAGATCACTGGTACCAGACATGAAACCGCAAGTTGATAAACTCAATAATGCACAGGCTACTGTACTATATGACTTAATCAACACTCCGGGACTACGGGTTCGACCTGACCGGCAGTCGGTACCGTATGGGCTTAATATTGGAACAAGTTATGGAACGATACAATTGGATTCAACACTTACTAATATTAAACAGGTGTATGTAAATAGTGCTCGGTTCAAAGCCAAAGACCCTTCACTTAACGGGTTAGGGACATTATTACGCGGTGAAGTAGGTACTAACTTAGAACCTGCCGACCAATTTAATAATCGAAGAAAATCTAGAGGGCGACGCGCACGAACATCAAGTGCTGATTTATCTACATTTGAGGATGTGCGAGATAGTGCATATGCTGATTTGGCATCTGTCAATCTTACTTATGAGAACCTGTATAAAGAATTAGGTAGCATTATGGGTGGAACATCTGATGTCCCAGAAGATGTGATGGGAGAACTTATCGCCAACAAAGTACCCAAAGAGGATTTAGCGCGATATATCGCTTACGATTCTGAGTATAACAAACAAATAATTGGGCAATTATACGGTGTTAATTACGGAGATGCCCGATTAGATTACAAATTCGAACCGTTAGTTCGTGGAGAGCATCTATTCGCAGATAAATTATTAGACCGATTAGGTGTTGAAGATGCTGAATATGACTCAAAATTTGGTGTCCTCAAAATTGGAGAGCGGCTCATTACTAACCTACCAGAAATGGATGAGAGAGGAATATTCTCATCACGAGGAACGACTTATATCCCATATCATATCGGATATTTTGCAGAAGGTGAAGGGACTCGTGTAGAACGATTACGCCACATTGACCCTGTGGAGGATGCTGTTAGAGCTGTAGAATTGCAATACCAACTATCTAGCGGGGATATTAAATTTAAATCTCTTCTAGATGTGACACGTAATTTACCAGACTTTGATAAGCACCCTTACGGAGACGAAATTATAGATACATTTAAACGTAAGATAGTATTCGATAAGAACTACCTTAAGACGAACAGTTTACTTGCAGAGTATCAAGGTAATACTGATGATTTAGGAGCTGTTGCGCTAACAATGCTGGATGACGACGCTTACGGACTTATTGACCCGTATGGTACATCAAATGGTTCGAACATGGGTGCTATCTTCTACTTGACACAAGATGCGGAGTTTAACGCTGATGGAACATTCACACGAGGTGAGCACGAACATTCGCTGGTGGGTGATATTATACGTGAACATAGTGGGGACAAAGATAACTTCAACAGGAATCAAATGAGCTTCCATATGTTTCTAACTTCAGTAGATGTGCAAAAACTAAACATGGCCGTATGTGAATTAGCAATGTGGAACGCCGAAGACGCCTGCTGTATGACAAAACGAGGTGCTGAGAAATTTAATGAAGCGCACAGAGTTGGTGACAAATTAAGTGAGTTTCACGGGAACAAATCAATCACAAGTATTATTATCGACCCTGATATGGACGATGAAACTGCTGAGAAAGAACGATTAACACATGCTGTGCAATTAGCACGACTTAACCCGGAGCTAGATATTATCACATCACCAATATCTATAGCCAGCCGTATGAATATGGGAGTATTGCATGAGGCGCTAGCTGGGGAAAAACGAGACCTTGTATTACCGACAGGCGAAGTGGTTGAGAATGCCATTGTACAATATATGTATATGAAGTTACCCCAAACAGCCGACCACAAAGCCAAGGACTATTCAATAGAAGGTACGGGGCGTAAATATTCTAACCTTTACCGCCACTCTATCGGTTCTAAGGTTGGGGAAGACCTATACCGTAAAGCGTACATATCTGAAGATGTACGTAAAGAACATATAGACGAGATAGTCGCGGCATTTGAACGACAAGGGGTGTCATTCAAAGATGATAATAAATTGGTACAACGTGGTAATGTAAAACTCACTGTTGATACACCCCTCACTGTAGAAGGTAGTATGTATGAATTTGCTACCGCACCTGTTATTAGAGATAGTCTTCAAAATCAAATGCGTGAAGCGGGTACGACAAAGGTTAATATCTTGTTAGGGGATATGAAGGTGTATAGCCCTATGACAGGAAAACCAATTACTGATAGTAATGGTAACAACGTCTTACCTATCCGGTTAGAGCAAAACGGCGGTATTTCATTTAGATACAATACGGTATTTCAACAATTATCATTAGGTAATGAGAAAAAACTACAAGAGGAATACAGTTCAGCGGTATCTATCGACTACAAAGCCCTGACACGTAAGAATAATCTACTTAAAAATATCGATACCATGACGTTCAGAGAAGGTGCGAGAACAGAGGTAATTAGCGTAGACCCACGTATTCCGATAGGTGCGTGTCGTACAACAATGGATTCTGACAGGGTAGTAGCGCACCGTGACCCGGCAATACAGAGTGGGAACGCTATTAGTTTTGAAAATCTCAACGACGGTGGAGTAGAGAATGTAATAATGATTAACCCGTTAATCTTAATTCAAATCGATGGTGACTGCGACGGGGATACAATGGGTGTCCTGAAATTTGCGTTACTTAATCTGACACCTGAAGAAACGGATGAATTCTTTGCTCGTTCATGTGTCGAAGAACAACTGAATAAGTATGGTACAGTATTCCTCGGAACTGGTGGTGGTCACTTCAAAGCTATGTCTATAGTTAATGGGTTAGACACTAGTGACATCACATTTGCTGACGGGAAAACAAATGCAGAGTTGATGGAAATTGTGAATGAGCATATGAAAAACATCGTTGATTCACCGAAGAGCTACGGGGCATATGCATTATCATTCACGAACGAAAAGACAGTTCTGGCGACACTTGGTAAATTAGCCGATGATGGTATTAAAGGAAATCGTGCGGATATGGAAAAACATTTCTATAACGGATATAGTAAGGATGAAAACAGAGCAGTGATGAAAGCATTAATAGCCAAATCTGAATGGACTGGATTGGCAGGGGCTATTACTAATGACCTTATTGCCGGATTCACAAAATTCGACCCTGAACTCATCAGACCTGCTATGGATATTACATATACGATGACACAATCGGTGTTACAGATGAAAAAGAACGCAGATAAACTCGGCGAAATCGATGAAAAAATCGCAATGATGAAAACTGTCATGAGTGGAAAGTTCGACACCGAAACGAGTAGACAAAAGCTGTACGAGGTTACTGAAGGTCTAGTACCACAACAGGCTGTAGATATATTCGTAGACAGAGTAGCAGAACGGCAAACTGGGCCGAGATTCGGTGAAGGTGTATTTAACAACCAAGACCTATCGACAAATAAACTTGCCTATACAGCATCGGCTAACTTCGGAAAAAGTATCATGAAAGTCGCAGACAACATCGACAAACTTGAACAAAAAACAGGTCAAAACATCGATGTGGTGGTGCAAGAAATTACACCTGAAGAGATGGATGAAATTATGGCCGAATTCGTAGCAACACATGAATTATAAGAGGTCGCTTCGGCGACCTTTAGAAAGGAATATAGATGACACAATTAACGCATAGTAAAATTGGAGAGAGTTTCCAAATCGAAGAAAATATGTGCCATATCGACACTAAGCGACTTGAGCAAGATACAGGATTTGTTATAACAACTCCGTTGGTGACACGAACAGAGGGTATCGACCTTTTTAATAAAGTTGCTGAAGCGAATGGGCTACCAGCTAGACAAGACCCTGCTGGATATATGATACTGGACGATAATGTATATCAATATCTACACGAAAGTTATGAAGACCATTACGAACGGGCCGCCGAAGATATCGAGGGTGGGTTCGGATACGGAACTGTGCATGCGATGAACGGGGTATTAGATAAACTTAAAACGCACGTGCGAAATAACGTTCGTGAACATTTACCAGAAGGTGTACAGTACAGTGAACTTAGATTTAAACGTGCAACACCGGAACTCAAAGATGCTGTTGATGCTTTTGTCGAAAAGCGTGTCAACGTTACACGTCTGGCGTCTATGGGTACAATCGGACGAAAAGTGGAACAAGCAACTTTCGATAGGGCTACACGATTATATCACGAAGCAGGGTTTGCTCTAGGGGATAAATTAGCAAACCGCGGGGGTGAGGAACTTGTACGATAGCGAGGTACATCAAGCGCTAGAAGAGCTTAGCAAACGAATGTTCGGAACGCCTGATTTTATAACGTACATACGAACACTTCCAGCACATAACGCACTGGTTAAAGAATTCACACGAAAAGCAAACGAAATAATCCTCAAATAACACATCAGAATGATGTGTTATTTTGTTATATTCGAACATAATCAATCGTGATTATAACAAGGGTAACATATCCTTTAGTACATATATCTCTTATGCTCTTACACCATATCCGTCGCTCCACTACACGTCACATATTATATAATATATTACATGTATAACATATATTACTGCACGCCACTACTCTACCACACTCTACCACACTCTACTAGTACCCACTAGTACTGCACCGCACTCTATTAGTACTACACCACACTCTACTAGTACTACACCACACTCTACCGCATCTATACTAGTACTATACCACACCTCTCCTAGTACTCTACTAGTACTCTACCGCACTCTACCACACCTATACTAGTACTCCACAACACCTCTATAGTACTCTACCACACCTCTATCACGCCCCTACTAGTACCCTATAACACCCCTACTAGTACCCTACCACACCTCTACTAGTACTCCACTAGTACTCCACTAGTACTCTACCACACTCTACTAGTACCATACTAGTACCCTACTAGTATACTGTCACACCTATACTAGTACTCTACCACACCCCTACTAGTACTACACCACACCTATACTAGTACCCTACAACACCTATACTAGTATCACACCACACCTCCACCAGTACTCTACTAGTACTCTACTCGTACTCTACTAGTACTACACCACACCTCTACTAGCACTATACCACACCTCTACCACACCTATACTAGTACTCTACCACACCTATACTAGTACTATACCACACCTCTACTAGTACTATACCACATCTATACTAGTACTCTACCACACCTATACTAGTACTATACCACACCTCTACCACACCTATACTAGTCGCTCTAGGCAAAATACAGCAAATTATACACGACAACACTGTACAATTGACATATTCTATGCTATAATGGAGATATACTATAGAAAGCAGGTGACAAAATGGACATCGACGAACAGGAAATATTAGATGGAATAGATGAAGAATCACTAGTATTGGATTGGGATGGTATTATACAAGATGTGACACCCAACATTGTTACACCCAAGCTGAACCAATTTGCTAACATTAAAAACGACAAGAAACCAAGAACATTAGCGGAAATTATAGTGGACTATAAGATGAGCACCCTCACTAACCCGACCACTAAAGAGGTGACACATGACGGGAAGATACACAAGGTGCGGTATTTTGACATCACACCTCTAAAACGGGGTGTTTGGTGCGAGATGAGTCTTATGTTACTACACTTAACATACAACGAACAATGTCAGGTAATTGATGCACTATACCCCGACGACTTAAAACTGACAGCTAAGTCGTTTGCTATAAGCTTCACCAATAGACAACAAGAGCCGATACAAATCGTTGAGGACACGGATGTTACGGACAAACTTGATAGTCTTATGGCGGGTACAGCTATCATTATGGCAATGCTCGCTTCATCTGGAGCCGGCAAGGTTTCGCACCCTGACATTATCAAACATTATCTTCAAGATATGAACGATATAATGTTGGCGCAAAGGGAAGCGGAGCAATTTAAGATTGCCAGCAACAATAGCGATGCTAGATTCAAATTCCAAGACAGATAACGAAAGGATACTATATGAAATACTTAGTAATATGTGAGAAGCCGAGTGCTGCACGCGCTTTTGAAGCGGCTCTTGGTGGGAGACACACAAATTTTGAAGGTGATGAATACTACATCACCAACCTTTATGGCCATATACTGGAACATGGTGTTCCTGAGGTGGTGGCTCGGGATGAGTACAAAAAGATAGTAGGCGGGTTTTCGGAAACACGAGGCATTCCTTGGTCAGCCGACTACTTCGACTTCTATAACAAACAAATCAAAAAAGGGTTCGACGGATACCAAAAAGCTTACGGCAATATCAAGACTATGCTAGAGCGTGGATATGAACCAGTTGTAGCTACTGATATTGACTCTATGTGTGAAGGTGACTTACTGGCTCATGAGGTGCTAGACGCATGCGGATACACGGGTCGACGTTATCGTGAATTCCACATCTCTGAAGAGGTGTCTGATATACAAGAAGCAATTCGAAATAAAAAAGAAGTTACAGCTAAAGACCCGGCATACATGACTGGGTTTACCCGTTCTAATGTTGACTATATGACTCAACAATTAACACGTGTTGCAACTATGAAGATACAGGAACTAGGCTATAAACTCCCTGGTGTGGTACCATTTGGTCGAACACAATCTGTAGCCGTTAGTTATGTAGGGTCACAACTCGATGCTATTGCGAACTACAAAGAAACGTCTGTGTTCGAGAGTCGATATAAGCTGGATACGCTTACATTAACAAACCCTGATGTAACAAAGTTCAAAACCAAAGAGGAATGGGACGCAGAAGGTCTACCACTCAAGGCTAAAGTTAAGAAGGTTAAAGAAGTTCCGGGAACGACGAAACCACCTAAAGCTCTTAGCTTAACGAAACTCTCATCAATACTTGCTAAGCGTGGGATATCAGGTAAACGAGTTCAGGAACTGACACAAAAACTATACGAAAACGGGGATGGGAGCGGTAAAAACTTCATCTCATATCCACGAACAGAGGATGATACAATTACGTACGAACAGTTCAACGAAATACTTCCTCGAATTGACTCATACATTAATCTACTCGGACTCCCTGTAGCATTATTTACGCACAGAACCCCGCGACCGACACATGTTAAAGATAAAGGGGCCCACGGTGCACTAAGACCAGGCGCTATACCTAAAACACTTGATGAGCTAGACGAGAGATTCGGAGCTGGAGCGTCGCTTGTTTATAAGACCATTACCGAACGGTTCCTTCTACAATTCCTAGAAGACACTGAATGGGTGAGACATGAATATGTTACAGAGACGAATCCTGTGTTTAAAGGTAGTGTTAAAATTATAACCAAGCAAGGTGTAGTTGACCCCGACCAAAAAGACGACACGGCGAAGTCTTTACCTAATACAAATAACATGGCTGAACTTTATCCTCACGAGGTTAAAAGTACAAGACCTAAGAGTCCAACAACTGCTTGGTTACTCGCACAGCTTGAAAAAGATGGTATTGGTACAGCAGCAACACAACTTAACCTTGTAGTTAAACTAGTTGGGAATACGGATAAATTCCCAATACGCGATGGGAAAGTGTTATCACTCTCACCTCTTGGTAAACTGGGGTATGAAGCAGCCAAAGGGACAGTTATTGGTTCGGTTGAAGGAACACGTAAATTACAAGAAGCGATTATGAACGTCAGAAAAGAGAAGACGACACCTGACGAAGTATATAAGTTATTTGAAGATATTATCGCGAGGGACGTACAAACTATACGTACTAATGAATATAACTTAGATTCACTAGGTCTTACAAAAGGTGCTGAGAAAGCCTCAGGTGAGTGGAACGGTGTCCCTATTAGTTTCAAACGGGAATACTACGGTCACAGATTCACCGATGAGGAGGTTCAAAAATTACTAAACAACGAAGAAATCCAATTCGAATGTACGTTTGACGGTAAAACGACACCAGTAGTTGGTAAACTCGAATATGCAACATATGAAGGGTATGAATACGTACGAGTGAAAGCTAAGGTACAACGTACAGACCAAGTTACAGGTACATGGAACGGAAGACAAATCAGTATCAAGAACGGATACGGAGAATATAAATACACCCAAGAAGAACTAGATAAGTTATTCGCCGGAGAGACAATCACTATTAAATATAAAGGCGCTGACTATGTAGGAAAATTAGAAGAGCAAACGTACAAAGGACATAAATTCATTGCACCTAGATGGGGACGTGCAGGAATGGACGGTTATGTCAAGGCTACGTTTAAAGGAAAAGAAATCTCCTTCAATAGAACATTCATGGGTCACACGTTTACTGATGAGGAATTAAAAGAATTACTTGCTGGTAACACAATAAGATTCCGTGGACTTACTAAAGCCGGGGAAGAGAGATACGTGACCGGAAGTCTACAGAAACAAACTTACCAAGGTAAAACTAGTACACGGTTCAAAGCGGAACAATTTGAACGAATCGATGACTAAACTCGGAGCAATCCGAGTTTTTTTTGCTATAGATATCGGACAAGCACTTCCAATTTGTGTGAAAGTATGGTATAATTATATCAGGAAAGGTATGTGGACATAGGGCTTTGACCCAAAACCAACGGCCACAATAGGTAAACGAATGTTTGGTAAAAAAAACAAAAACCGCGCGGCTGAAAAAGCCTATTATGAACAAACGCGGAAAAACCAAAACGTAACCAAAACTAATACCCGGAATACTAATATAGGTAAAAAAACCAAGACTAACGTCGACCCGCACTGGTATACACCTGCTGCATTCGCAGTGTCATACGGGTTAGCTTTTGTCGTCGGTATAGCGGTGCAGTACTTGGCTATGGGATATGCAAATATTAAAATCCCCGCCCACCAACGGACTGGATTCTTCCATAGTTACGGTGTGATGCAATATTATATACCACTTGCACTGGTACTAGCAAGTATAATATTCTGGTACTCTAAGCGTAAGTTTTGGGCTACGTGGTACAATAACAATTTACACTTACTGAGTGATGAAATTATAGAAGAAAGGGCGACAGATGGTTACGTTCGAACTATAGACCATTTGGCTAGACAGACTAAAATAGCCCCTGACGTAGGACTTAAGTACGACGCCCATGCCTCGACACTTCTATCTCACGCTATGATATCAAATAAAGGTATTAGAAAGGTGCGAATTCCTGTCTACGACCCGAATGTGGATGGATTTATCAAAAGAGATGAAGACGGTAACATTGTCTATGAAACTAAACCTATGTTTGATGAGCAACTAGCTCATAAGCTATTCGATATGAGTAATGTCCCAAAAGAGTTCAGGACGTTTTACGACGCAACTGACTACCTCTATAATCCTATAGTAAAAGAGGATATGGGTACACGTGTCAAGCGAATTGGGGATATGGTCTCGGTTATTAAGAATCGTAAAGGTCAGGCAGTTAAGGAGAAAAAGAAACCTAAACGTGAAACGTCGTTTAACAGAGAACCGTACGAAACATTGGCGGATGCGATTAATGAGTCTTTTCATGAATCTGATACTGAAACGGCACGTCCGGCGGGAATATACTTTGTTGACTCGCGACCCGTTAATACAATATTAATCGCAATCACACGTGGTGGTAAAGGGCAAACTTACATAGAGCCTGCAATCGACTGTTGGACAAGAGAAACTGACCCGTGGAACTACTTCGGAACGGACCCTAAGGGTGAGTTACTAGCAAAATACTATTACGCAGCGACGGTTAGGGGATTTGAAGTTATTCAGTTCAATCTAATGAACCCGAACTTAACTAACGTATTCAACCCGTTAATTAATGCGTTACAGAAATTTAGACGCGGTGACTATAGTAAAGGTGTTACACTCATTGATAACTTAATAGAAACCCTCTTCCCTGACAACGGTGACATCTGGAACCCGGCAGCTGGTAACATGTTCAGACGTGCGGTATATTTGCTATTTGACTACTACATCGAGCAAGAACAATACATCAGATATCTAGGGTATAAAAACAATGTACCACCTGAGGTTGTCGAAGATTCGATAGATAAGCTCTATAGTAAAATTACGCTCTATAACGTCTATGTATTAATTGGGGAGCTTGCGGCGAAGGTATCTAAAGACCCGAAATTTATCAATATCGACCCAGATGCGCCACCTGTCAACCAAAAAGACTTCTTGACACTAATGTTTGATGCCATGGCACAATTACCACCTAATGAACTTAGACAATATGCTATTACGGCAGATAACAGTATTAAGCAGATTGCGACAGCACCACAAACTATAGCGGGGATATACGCAACACTGCTGACAGGGTTATCAATATACGCTGACCCGACAACGGTAGCATTAATGAGTGGTTCCATATCTGATTCATTTGACGTCGGGGGTCTAGCGTTCCCGAGACGTTTTGGAATTCAGCTAGATAAAGACTATGTTAAAGAATATCGACCGATTGGGGAACTAGCAACATGGACATGTTATAAAGACCCCGACTTCAAACACCTATACAAAGGTTCGGATTATGAACACCAAGAACGTATTCCGGAAAACAGGTGGATATTTGCTTACTTCAAAGGGAAATTCCCAAAAGATGAAGCTTATCTGAAGTTACAAATATGGAAAGGGTCGGTTGTTGCCCAAACACTTTACTTTAAGTTTATTAAAGGATATAAGACAGCAGGTGGAGGGATTAGTTACGTAATTGACCCTATCACCAAACAAAAAATAGTTCAAGGTGGAGTATTGGTTGAGCTTGAGAAGAATGAAAGAACCGGTAAATTCGAACCAAAACGTTCAACTCATATAACCAAAGCCGTTGACTATCATAACAAGCGAGTAACCGATATTGAAGTGCCGGTGATATCGTCAACACAATGTTACTATAGTGAGCGAGCGAAATTCATTAAAGCTGTAACACCACCACACTTACAGAACTATCAAAAACACATACTAATCATCATTAAACAAATCATCGATGAAATTTACGCAGATTCTTATGTGCGTAAGAATAACCGTAAACCAATCGTTGGTACAAGATTATTACTCGAGGAATTTGGTAACATCCGTTCGGGTGAAAAAGGTATCCCGAACATTGATACAGTAACGTCTATTGCCCTTGGGCAAGACCTACAAATCACCTTCGTACTCCAAAGCTTCCAACAACTTAGAGCGATATATGGTGATGAAGTAGAAAAAACTATCAGAGCGAATGCGGCGAATATTATATTCTTAAAATCAAACGACGAAGAATTAATAAATGACCTAGTTCGATTATCTGGAGTTCGACATGAAATTCGAACAAGCGGACTATCTGTAGCACGTAAACCGGGTGATATTATAACCGTCGCAGAACCGGTAATCACCTACAATAGACAAGAACAAGAAACAACTACACTGACTAGTAACGATTTACTATTCCTAGCTGGTGAAAACCCAGGTAACTCAATTACGTTCTCAAGTGGTGAGATGCCTATAGTTAACAAACTAGCAACAATCACACCGATGGCTGCAGGACTCCACGAAAGGTTACCTCAACCTAAGACTGGCCCTTACTCAGACTCTACATTACCGACCACTAACCGTACAGATGGTATTAGTCTAACAGAGAACGTCATCGACGGTGAAGGGTTAGTCAGAGCTCGTGTGGCACAAGCACATATCGCTCGTAAAGTTAAACAAGAGTTCCTAGCAATAGCTGAGAAAGGGAAATTGACAATTAATGAGCGTGACGGCGAATTAGCAAGTGCGATGATGAATATCGTATACGAACTATATGATAAAGAATCAGGTACAGCACGAGTTGAACTGGCGGATACGAAGCCATACTGGCAAATAGCAGAAGAGTTATTCGGTTACATCCACACGCTTAAGTCTAAAACACAATCGAAAGATGATAAACTTTCAGCAAGTAAAAACTTAAGAGAACAACTCGTACGGTGCGCAATGGATGATGAACTCGCAGAACTTACTCAAAAATACGTATCAAAACCAGCGGACAATCCGATTGGGTATGATTATGTTGCGGTAACTACTTTCGCAAGAGAGATGCGAGAGCGATATAAGAAAACTGAGTTAGTTAATGTATCGGTACAAAACGTATTCGAAGAAGCACGTAAAGACGCAAGGTATAAAGAGTACGATAGCGGAGACCTACTATTTGACATTATGAACTCATTCCACAGGGATGCGTTAGAGGATATAGTAGAGAACACAATTGATAATGTGGTAAATATCCCAGGATTTGATGCAGAAGAAGACCCTCGTGAAGAGGACAAATACATCATCAGAATCAACGGTCACCGTATTGGTTGGTTCAAGCGACTCAAAGGTTCATTCGCGTCAGACTACTCGGACGTTAAACCTGAGAAACTATCTAAGTTGGTGGTCAATAACAAAATATTAATGAACACTATACAAGATATGCTACAAGAAGGTTAGTAGACAAAAAAATCCGCAAAAAAAACGAGACATACGACAATTGTCGTATGTCTTTTTGTATACTTGTGTTATTAAATCACCAAATATAATCGTCTATTGTGGATACGGGATATCCCTAATAGTGAGTCTTATTGACACTATAATAGCGAGTCTTATTGACACTAGTTTCTAATTATATTTTGGTTTGCTATTCTGCGAAATCCATCAATCGGTATTGGATAGGTTATTTGGGTGAGTTATTTTAACTCATAGAGCACTTCTGGACCACGCAATTCATAAAGTGCGTCACGTATAGCTAACTCGACACCATATGCGTACGGTAGTCGACCATAATGATGTTCAAACTCATCCATTGGGTACGCTGTTCGATGTGTTTTGTGGATTTGGTCCGATGATACTGTAGTCGTGATACTGCACGTCTGATTAACAATACGAACTACCACACCTACCGTTGTTCTATCGTGTATGTCATCTTTCATCCATGATTCACCTTCGATATTCAGTGTACTACGTACTATATCAAGGGTGTGCGGTATGTGTTCCATATCTTTGTGCGTCTCAAATAATCTATGTCTTGAGCATATGTAATCATTCACACATTTAACAAGCTTATACTTATCTCGATTGTAGAATGCTTCTAAGGGTTCTTGTTCGTAGAAAAGTACTATAAAACTGTCCGTATGTCTCAATCGATACTTGTCCCCTACCAACTCTTTAATGTGCTGTTCAATGTTCTCTATGACTTCTTCAATGTTTCGACCTTGAAATACTGAGTCTATTGACGCTATCAACCGTGTGAAGTTTTCCGATTTATCTATTTCTGCGTCACGCATCTCGCGGACTTTATCTATTAATTGTGCACGTAGCATTTGAAAGCCTAAAAGACCATTATATTTGTCTCTAGGTGTGAAGTGTCGTTCGTGTTCGCAATATGGTTTGCGGTCACTAAAGACCCTACCACGTAGGTATAAGCTACCGTCACTTTCTACGAATCGGTAGTACGTGTCATATGTGTGTTCGTCAATACTCTTCGGTTCTGAATAAATCAGTTCTAATCCGTAATTGTTGTCAAAGTATAATTCACACGCACCATGACCTGAAGATGTCAACTGGTCATATGTAGCTATAATACTTATGACAATTGGTGCAAGGTAACTCCTCAAGAATTTTATCATATGCATTTCGTTTGATGGGTTCATTACTAGCAGTACTTTACCGGATTCGACCGATTGTAATTCGATGTTGTCCCCATTAAGTCTGAATATGTATCTGTCCTGTAGACTTTTGTCAAAGTTATCAATCGCTTTGTGTAGGTATTTGTTTATCGTACATTCTTGTCCGTCCATTTGGTTTCTCCTCTATATGTTTTGTTTTCGTAACCGATATATTGTTATTCAAATATAGTATGGGGTTTGGGGAAGCCCCATTTTGTTCATTTGTGTATACAAATGAACAAGAAAATGACCCAAAATGTCACGAAATCGGTACGCGCACAAATACGCTTACTACACGATTTAGTTACGTGTCAGGTATAATTTTCACCTTATGCTCTTAACCATTTCCCCCACACTTTAAATCGCTCGGGGTTAACATCGTACATGCATATATTCACATACGTCACGTATATTCTATTACATTGTACACTATGTATCTATAATGCAATCATCCAGAGCTACACCATACACCTCTACCAGTACTATACCACACCTCTACTAGTACTATACTACACCCCTACCACACCTCTACTAGTACTATACTACACCCCTACCACACCTCTACTAGTACTCTACCACACCTATACCGCACCTCTACTAGTACCCTACTAGTACTCTACCACACCTATACCGCACCCCTACCACACCTCTACTAGTACTCTACCACACCTCTACTAGTACCCTACTAGTACTACACCACGTCTATACTAGTACTCCACTAGTACTCTACCGCACCTCTACCAGTACGGTACCACACCCCTACTAGTACTCTACTAGTACTCTACCGCACCTCTACCACACCCATACTAGTACTCTACTAGTACTCTACCGCACCTCTACCACACCCATACTAGTACTACACCACGTCTATACTGCACAAAAAACCCGCAAAAAAACAAGTGCACCACAAAGGTGCACTATTACACATACATACTCTTAGTTAAAAATTCGTGTACGATGTCGTGAGCTTTATCATACGTTAAATCGTAGATAATATCATCATTGCCAGACTTAGATACCATAATCGTGTAAGTCTTACCTGTTGTATACGTACGCAATGTCTCGTGACCACGGTGCACTGTGAAGTACCAATCGTCTAAGTTAAATTCATACTCACGGAATTTGATTAGTCTTGCAAGACGTAACCAGTCTCTGTAATGTTCTATATTTGATAGTAATAATTCCATTTTCTCACGAATCAAATCGTAGTCACCGTCAATATATCCACCTTTCATTGACATCTTCTTGTACTCAGGTTTATATGAACCTGTACCGGCTACGTCAGTTAACCATAAACCGTACTCACCTCTTGCATCGTCAGTAAGCAACCAAAATTGGTAACCTAATTCGCGCACGCTTTCGTTTAGTTCATCTTTTAGTTCTCTTAATTTCTCCATACTCATCTACCTCCGTAATTTTATCAAAAGATGAATGGGGTTTGGGGATAACCCCATGAGTGACACTTTGTGTATACAAAGTGTCTAAAGCAGCTCCGCCAGACAATAGTCCATGCTTCGATGTACAATTTTTGGGACAATAGTTTTACTATTAGGGATATTCACTATCCCTAATAGTAAGAGCCTACTTTCTCAAATATATATTCCTTAGTACCATCGTCTAAGGTTTTTGAACTTGTGATGTGGAAGTAGTCAAACGACAATGTCCCTGAGTATGCGGGATAAGTTTGTCTTTGTAGATGTTCAAGAATATATGTTTCGGTAAAGTCATTCACCTCAGGAAATTTATATCTTAGATATAGTGACCGACCAACATCTTTTATACCTTGAATGACTAATTCATCATAGTGTCTTAACGACGCACGAACATGTCTATCAAATAACCTACGAAACCAACCATACGCGCCCATGGTCTGGTCGCGTACGTATAAGGTAGATTCTAACTTTCCCAAATTATATTCGTACTTAGAGTGTCGTTCGCGCTCGTACTCCCATTCATGTGTTGCGTCTCTTAGCATGGTATCTATTTCGGCGTAAATTGCGTTACTGTTAGTTTCCCACGAAATCTCGTGAGGTGTAACTATAATTTTGACTCTGTCCATAACCTATTACCTATAACTTGTTCAAGAATTTGATAAATGATATATCAGGTGTTAGGTATACCCAAATACAGTCCAGGCACACCCATATGATACAAAGTACAGTAAAGGTTATTATCCATTTTGCGAAGCGTCGTGACGCACGTTGGTATACTTCTACTGATTCGTTATATTCTGTCACTATTTCATGCTTTCTTTCAGGGTAATCGTCGTATTCACCTTCTAATACCCCTCGGTAATATCGGGCAGTAGAACCACCATAGAATGTTTCCGCTGACTCTACCCACTCGCTACCCCCGAGAAGTGCGATATAGAAGAACATACCGATTATCACCATCCCCAGCAATACAGATACATTATCCATTATATACTCGATAGCGTACTGACGTTTTATAGTATCGTATACCTGAGGGATGTGTTCTGCGTATGAATTTACCTTCTCTAATAGTTTTGTGATTTGTTCATCCATTATTTACCACCTACCATTTGTTTTAGTGCTATGATATCTATCGCATAGATGTAGATTATAACCTGACAAACCGCCGCTATGATTAAAGAAGAAATACCTACCGTAAGGCATATTTTTAGAATTCGCTTAGCGAGCGGTTGAAACTCATCAGATAAGTTGTCTGCTTTTATGGCATAATACGCAAATCCAGCTATTGTTATAGTTGCACCGAAAAACAAAAATGCCATAAACGAGACGCTGCTACAAATACTATAGACCACATATTGACCTCGTAGTGACTCGTATATTGCTGGTATTTGGTCTACACCTTTGTTTAGTTTTTCTGCTAGTTTAATTAATTGTTCATTCATTACTCTTCACCGTCCAATCGTTTCTTTACGTTCATCAACTCATTAATCGTACTACGAGCGAGGTATTCTTTAGTTTGTTTGTGAAGCTCACTCATAATCATATCTATTTGGTGAGCAGTAAACGTGAAATATACACTAAATACTTCGTGTATATGTGGTGGTTTACCTGATACATATATACTATGTATGTTGCTTTGTTTATTAATATCTAACGTCGTCTCAAACGAAATATTAACTGATGCGCTAAATTTATCCCCGTTATCAACAATAGTGAGGTCGACTAAATGTCGCACCTCGATATCGTTAAACATGACGCGACCATTTACACCTCTCACGACATCTCCAAAATATGTCGCAAAACCAGACCAAGTCTCATTAGTTTGATTTAGATAATTATGTAACTCAGTCAGCATTTATTCACCTCGTAATCTAGTACGAACGTCCATTAGTGCTTGGCCTAATAAGTTTTTACCAGAGTAATATTTCGGATAATTTAGTCGCGAGTCACCTATAGCGATACCTGCGCCCCAAATTTTATCTGTTGGGGATGCTTCAACTATAAATTCATCACCTGTACCTAAAAGTTCTGATTTTAGTGGCTCGACACTAAACTTAGCATGTAGTATATCGACCATAACACCGTATCTGACCTCATTCCATTTTGTTTCGTCATAGTTTTTCACCTTACGACCTAACTTTTTGATATTCACCGGATTTGTCGCATCAAGTATAGGTTTAACCATGCTTTTATCGAACATTAATGCCTTCTCCAACATAAATGCTTGTTCTGAACTTTTCACCTTGTAACCTTTATATTCAAATTCCACATAATGGAAGTTTGAAAAAGGAGATTGTTTACCATAGAATTTTATCATATAATATCCTTTCCACAAAAGAAGACACCGCTTCGGGTGTCTATTGTTGTTTGGTCTTTTCTTCCGCTTCTTTATTTTCTTTTGATTTCTTTTCGTCTTCTAACTTCTTACCTTCACCGCTTTTTATTGTGAGTTGTCCGTTTTTGATTTCTATTTCATCACCTTTTCGCACACGCTCATACATTTCTTTGGTTACGGTAATTTGTTTCGTACTACCATCTTTTAATTTAATTTCAAGCATATATAGCGGGATGTGTCCATCGCGTATATTCGCCATTAATTCTTTTTGTTTCTCATCTAATTTATTGAACTTTTCTTGGTAGGCGTGGTCTCTAAATCCGTCCCCAATCATATCTCCAATGATATAACCCCAGAATATACTATTCATACTTGAGTTGTTTGAGAAAAACCCAGACCCACCGTAATTATTATTTAAATGTGAGCGATAGGTATCTCGATATACAGTTGAGTTATAACTATTTCTACCCTTATCGAAGTTGGTGTTTGCGTGAAGATTACTGCGATACTTCGAAGCCTCATCTCCGTTCATTGGTTTTGAGTAGCCTGTTTTATTACTTCCTGATGTACTAGGAATTACAGACGGAGCTGATTTCGGAGTCGAACTGTATGATTTACTAGACCCACTTGAACTTGAACGTGAGCTACTAAACCCTGATGAGCTACTCGGGCTACTAGATTTGCTTGATGAGCTAGATGAACTAGACCTACTTGATGAGCTACCAGATGACCTACTAGAACTAGATGACCTAGAACTACTAGCGCTTGATGACCTAGACGAGCTAAAACTAGAACTAGATGACCTTGACGAGCTAAAGCTAGAGCTAGATGACCTACCACCCGATGAACTACCTCCTTTAGCATCGACAGTGCTTGTTATTCCTGCATACATTAGCACTACACTGAGTAGTGCGCTTGTGACTTTTACTGTTTTGTTCATACTTAGTTCTTCACCTCATCAGTTTTCTTATCTTCAGCTTGTTTAGACTCGTTAGTTTTCGGAGCGTCTTTATTGTCGTCTAATGATTTATCTGTAGACCTTTTCGCGACTACTGTACCTTCGATATCTTCTACTTGAGTACCGTATTCGCTAACTGTTGCCTCAACTTTTTCTTTATCGGTATCACAACCGGTGAGGATACCGCAAAGTGCAGTAGTTGCCAATATTAATTTAACACTTTTCATCTTATACCTCTCTATCAAATTCATCTCTGATTGCGATTAATTCTGGGTCGACGTCACATGCGTTCCAGATTAATTCACATATCGCGTGATGTACAACTTTAGCTCGACCTTTATAATCTTTTAGATTTACCTTATCAGCATTTTTAATGGCGTCTTCTAACTGTTGATACTCTTCTTCATAATTAAACGTGATTTCATCTACAGGAAATTCGAACTGCATGAATTCGCTTTCAATCAATATAGCTACATAAACGTACTCCGCACCATCTCTATCATAAATAGAAATATGCCAAACTACGGAGTCTGACTTGTTGCTGATTCGGTTTAATTTATCTTGTATTATCTCGTATACCATTTTACCTACTTTCTATCGTTTGGTCCATAGGCCCAACACGATGTTCTAATGTCTTTTTCGCACAACCGGTACAACCTAATCCGATTAGTATACCACAAACTAGTGCGAGTAATATGTGTCGCTTTTTCATTTTTAAACCTCCGTTAAAGTACCTGCGTGAAATAATTCGTATTTAGTACGATAACCTACCTTTGAGTAATCTGTAACACGCATTTGTGCGTGATATTCACCGTCAAATCCATCAACCATTTCATCGTCAACATAACCAATCTTGTGACCGTTATATTCAACTCTTATAGCATTTGGATTAAACTTATTGTTTGGTTCTCTAACCAAGTCTACTTCTACTATAACACTTGGAAGCCCATTTGTCAATAGGTGTTCTCCCGAGTATGCTGATACGGGTAATTGTACCCCGTATGTTGTTCCCTTAATTTTAATTGCGTTCATTTAATTTTCTACCTTATAACTACACCGTCGGAGGTTAAATAACCTTCCCACAGCTTATTACCTTTCTCATCTAATTTCAATAAGTTGATAACTCCATCTTCAGCGCCCGAATTCGAACCGCCGTCAATGAAGTATCTTGTTGTGTCGTGGACTTTGTCACAAATGATATCGTGCGTTCCGCATAGCACCTGATTAGGTGTATGCCCTGAAATGATTGTCTTGTTGTGATAGTCACTATGCACCTCACCTTCATATTTATGGTAAGGTGTGCGTATCCACAACATATAATCTTCGTCTTGTTCAAAGAGTGGTTCACGTAGGTCTAGACCTGCGTGAACCAGAATGTTGTCACCATCCTCTAATATGTATGGTAATGTATATAACCAATCGACAATATCACCCAATACTGTTTGTAAATCATACCTGAGTTGAATTGGGTGATTCATCCACAAACCTAAGTTTCTGAGTGTTGACTTTTTACCATTATAGTACCAACTGTTCGGTTTCATTGGGTTATTTATCGTTTCTTTTAGGAAGTTGTCATGGTTACCTAATATAGCCTTAGCTTTACCGCTGTCACATAAGGATTTAATCAAGTGGAGTGTGTTTATTGTATCGTCTTTATTTAATTTGTCACCATCGATATAGTCACCACCGAAACGAAATTCACAATTAATGTCATTCATCTCATCTAAAGTGAATAAGTGACGTAGCGCGCTGTAATTTGCGTGTATATCGGATAGGTATATGTAAGTCTTCATAATTTTCACCACCTTATTTGTCTATCGATTTGTTTTGTACTTTAGGTAACACCCGTCGGTAAAAGCAGCATACGACAATTGTCGGTCACCCGTAATCGCAGGTATCGTTTTACCAACAATTGTCGTATTCATTCGTTACCGAAATGGGTATCGTTACCATTTCGTCTAATAAGGTAATTGATAAGTTCACTAAGAGCGATTTGTTAGAGGAGATTTATGAGTTATATTGATGCGTTAATTCAGCTATGTCGATGCAAAGCTTATTTGTTTCTAATACTACATCGCTGTTTTTTCAATTTCTCTATTTTGTGTTGTTAGTGAATTGTTTCTTTAGACGTAGAATGGTTCGTTCTTAAGATTTTTAACCATATTTCTCATGCTCAATAGGGATGATTCGTCAGCTACGTTATATCGTGCATGTTCGATGTGAGATGCTTTGGTATGGATATGATTAGCTACGAACTCTTGTGCTGCCTCAAATGACTTGAATTCTTCGATGCTGCTAGAGTGATAAGCCCCCTTAACAGAACGAAGAAATACATAGATTGTATTATCATCTTGAGTCATTGAATAAATTTGAGAATTCTCGTCATCAGCCATACCAAGATTTAGCCAGCGTCTCGGCTGCTTGAATAAGTGACCGACATATTCTGAGTCAGCGTAGATTTCTTTGAATTTTTCGAAAGCTCGTTCATCTTTCCACCAGCTGACGCTGTATGAGCTAAGTTGTTCAGGATTAAAATAGTGTTTAATTTCATTTACTAACATTGTCAATTGTCCCCTTTTGTATTGTGTAGTTATTTAGGTATTTATAGTTGTGTTCTTTGATATTGCGACATTCGTAAGAGTAGGGCCCTAGGCGAACTTTCTTCACCTCGGGCTATTTTAATTATATACGTTTTCTTAGACAGTAACCTCGTACCGGATTGTTCATTCTGTTGTACGCTTCTATTTCTTCTTCTGTCATTTCACGAAACTCTTGTTTATAAAAGCTAGCACGACGTTCTTCTCTATCATATTCGTTCATAATCTGCAGGTCTTGATTCCATTGGTCGCTGTCGATATCATGAAAGAAGACACTATATATAGCTTTTAGCATCAAATCGTTCTTCATTTCATCGGTTGCGTAGCGAACCTCATATTTACGATGAAGATTTTCCATCTCTTTAAAGTCTTCTTCTTTTCGTTTCACGTCGTTGTACATTTTCCAGAATTCGTTAGTATCACATTCGTGAATATAGTCGTTAATTATATCTTGAACTTTGTCTTCTATTACGCAATAGGTACTGTCCAAATCTTCTACATTGAATACTTTAGCACCGACTTCATTTGATTCAGCACATGTCCACAAACCATTCTCTTGAAGTTGTTTTGTAAACGCACGACGAAGTCGTTTGAAATGATTTGATGTTGTTTCTATATTGTGGTCTCGAGTAATATCTACGATATACTCTGTTAGTGTTATTTTAGTCATGATTTCTACCTCCAAACTTAACCTTATACTCTCTTATAACCATGCTTAAATGCAAGGTGTGCTATTGCTTTGAATATATTTGTGTTTTCTACACTTTTAATCTCACTCATCTTAGTTGGAGCGAATTCTCCAAAAGTGTCGATTCCCCAAGAAACAGCCTTTGCAACCACTTTAGGTTCTTTATTTATCTCATTAGCTCTACGTGTTGCAGCCTTAGGTGTTATTCCATTTGCAAGCATTTTATCTTTAAGTATCATGTTTATATCCTCCGCCAAGTTTATTCAAAAGTAGATAGGGGTATGGGGGTAACGCCCCATAAAAAGCCCATTTGTGTATACAAATGGGCTGATTAATATGAGTAGTAGATATGTTCCCGTTACTATTTTGTAGTGTTTGATGTGCTATTTATTTCATTAAGTGCTTGTTTTAATAGTGTGGGTAACTTTTCTCTTATGGTATCAAGTTCCAAATCATTAATCTTGTATTGCATGAACGTCTTGATACGTGTTTTGGTCTCTTCTGATTTTATTTTGTTCATGTTTTTACAAATATGATGCGCTATATCAAAATACCCATCAAATCCAAGTCTTAATGCGATTATATTTGCTTCAAAATATTTCTGTTCACGCAATAAGGTCTTCAAACTTCTTTCTTCAGCTTTTTTCGCTTGTTCATAAGTTTCGTACATTTTACCATTTTGTTCATTCACATACGCTTTTATCTCTTTTACCATATAATCCCTCCGCCAAGTTTATTCAAAAGTAGATTGGGGTATGGGGCTAGCCCCATAAAAAGCCCATTTGTGTATACAAATGGGCTAGAATATCATTTAGTGATGGTCACAAAGTATCGCCATCCCGTTTTGACCGAAGAGGTAAAATCTAGCCTGTTACGTCATACCCATCCCTGTTTGAAACAAACTTTGATTGTAAAGTGCTCGAAGTGAACATAGATAAAGACCATATTCACATTTTGTTTAGTGCAAAACCTAAAGTTCAACAATTTGCGAGCTCAATGAATATATGGTATAATGAAATTATATAGAAAGGATGAGGAAACAGAAAATGAAGCAGTTGGATGCCGGAAATCAAGATATGCGGAAGGAAATGCAAGGATTCAAACAGTTTAACCTGCGAGATGAACCTATCGATTATATTGAAAGAAAAGACTTAGATAATGTCGTTATAGACGCGGTTAGTAACTTTGTTGATTTAGTTGGTGATGAAGATGATTATGATATCTGCGACGAATTTGATATTTGGCGTGGTCGTGAACACTACATAATAAAGCGGGACGGGGACACCGAAGATGGGAAACCGTTATATACAGTAACTAGATATACAAAGGGGTATTATGACGTATCTCCAGGAAATACAGCAGGTGAAGCATTCCTCGAGGCGTCAGGTGTGACTGAAGATGATATTGAACCGTATGTGTGTTGCAAAGATGGATTTGAACCGGTTAAAGACGCTATTAATCTGAGATATGCGGTTGAGTATGATAAGCGCCATAACGTGACATTCGCACCTAAATTTAAAGACGCGACAGATAACATACTCATTAACGCACAATTAACAAGAGACGGTTGGAATGGTGTAGTAGCGGTAGGTTATAATCTTCGAAACCAAGGTGATGCAGAAATCTTCGAAGAGATTCGATTTCACGATATGAGCACGCAGGAAGTAATAAATACCGTTGACAAACTACAATTTGAACATATGGGGACTCACATTGACCAAGAACCTGATTGGTCATTTGCGAAAGACGATAGCTTAGAAAGGTAAAAATAAATGACAATAGATAAACGAATGATGACAAACTTCACACTAGAGGCTCTAACGAATACCTCAATTGACCAATTGGTATTCGAAGCATGTATGGAGTATGTATACTATGACGGGGTGGAGCTTAACGAAGATGGTAAGGTTCTAAGACTAAGGGATGCCGCAGACAATGAACTAATAGAAATTAAACTCGGCACTGACGGAACATACGAATTAGCCACAGATGGCAAATTTATGTGCACCGATACATTCGAACAGGCTCTGGTAGAAGGTTTATATTTAGAGATGGGAAGAATTAATATTGCAGTAGACAAGATGGTGGCACAAGACGTAGACCCTGAGTTAAATCAAAAGGGCTATGACGGTGTCAAACTCAAATATGCAACAACAGCTGGTAAATACCGACGCGGATGCGGGGATAAACTAGAGAAGTATGGCGCGAAAATTACAGGTCAAGGAGGGGGTATGGATGTTCATCTCAAATGGGATGGTGGTTACTGGAGGGGTTATGCGGCAAACACTGAGACCAACGAAGTGATAGGATATAATACACTGAACTTGAAATCTATACTAGAAGATATTACAGACCTACAAAATAATGGAGTTCAACGACTTTCCCAGACGCACAAAGATTATAGACGCTTCAACACCCCAGACCGCTTTGATGCTTATATAGAAGAAATTCAGAATACTAAAGAGCCTGATTGGAATTTCGCCAAAGAAGACGGAATGCAACAATAAAAAAACCCGCAAAAAAAAGAAAGACGAACAGTTGTTCGTCTTTTATTATGCTTGTTTTGGTCTGCGGTATCCGCGTTTAAACGCGATACGTGCTATTGCTTTGAAAATGTCTGTGTTTTCGACTTTTCTAATGTCACTCATTTTCGTTGGAGCGAATTCTCCAAAAGTGTCAATTCCCCAAGATACAGCTTTCCCAACCACCTTAGGTTCTTTTGCGATTACATTTGTTCTGCGTGTTGCAGCTTTTTCAGTTACACCAATTTCTAACATTTTGTCTCTTAAAGTCATAATATAAATACCTCCGGAAATTATTTCTCTAAACTAACCATATAAGTTCCAATAATACAACAAATCACACCAAGTCCGTATTGAATTAGCGCTTGGCTTACCATTATATCTCCTAACTCTAACGCACCTGTTGTTCCGAATAGTAATACAGCACCAGCCGTAAACGCGATGCGTTTTGTCCAGCGACCTAATTTATTTAATTTCATATTAATACCCCCATTTTTTGTTTTGGTTCTTTTTACGATTGTATGCACGTCCGTTTTGTGTACGACTCGCACCTGTTCTTTTCATCTTTAAGTGATTTTGTAATTCTTCACTATCCATTTTGTATTTGTAAGTTGGTTTTACTGTAATTTTCATCTTTTTGTCCTCCATAATTAACCTCGCTTTATTTTTATCAAAAGATAATTGGGGTGTGGGGCTAGCCCCATGAAATGCAATTTTGTGTATACAAAATTGCGTAAAACAATCTAATCTCGTTTCGACCGCCTCAGGTCTTGTTTATGGGCATGGCATGGTGTTGCCAAGCCATAGTGTCACTTCAGCCGGGTAAGCATAGCCGTAATAGTTTATCCTTAAGGACACACTAAAAGGTTACTCACCAAGTCGAATCGACATTAGATTGTTTTGAATTTTTATCAAAAGATAATAGGGGCGTGGGGCATGGCCCCATTAAAAGCCCATTTGCGTAGGCAAATGGGCTAGAAATTAGCGTTCTAATGTGTCTCCAAAATCAAGGTCAGAGTCTGTTAGTACTTCACGCTCGCTGAGTTTATCCAACAACTTGAGTGCCTTTTTTCCACCGATAGGTTGCTCATCAACAATCTCATTGAGCACTGATGATAATTCTTCGAGAGAAATGTCACCTACAGGTATAACTTTGCCGTTGACGAAATTAATCTTATTTTGCTTTAGCTGCATAACCGCTATACTGGAAGGTCCAACTAGAAGATTCATGTTTTCTTTCTCATCAAATTGATTACGATACGATAACTGATAACGTTCAATATCGTCTTCATCTACGTTCGAGAATGTCCCACTTAGAGAGCCGTAATATTCAACGTTGTTTAGATTGGCGTTTATTATTATCGAATACTTAATATTGGTAATCGTCGAATCAGTTATTGTTGAATTGATAGTGTAATTTTCAACTTCTGAGTTCCTTATAGTAGATTTCTCAACCGTTTCTTGGCGACAAGGATTGTATATCTCAGAGTTTATAACCATCTTCACTTTCGAATTCGATATTACAGAATCACAAACAAGTGAGTCGCAATGAACATCGGAATTGAGTATAGTAGAATTGTCAACTTGTGCACCAAATTGTATCTTCGAGGCGCCATATACTTTAGATTTGGCATCGACCCATGCAATATTACCAGATTGATATATACTGTCAGGTTCATCGGATAGATTGTCCAAACTTTCAACATATCCGCCCATCTCACAGTAATAGTTATCTTTGCCGTAAACGGCATAGCTCGACATGTATTTCTTGTTTATCGAAACATTCGCTAAATATAACCTTGATAGAGTATGTCCATCAACTTCGATTTGGTCTGTTTCATCCAAGTAGTATTTTACTTTCTTTGTCATGCTTATAATCCCCTTTCTTCTCCAAAATCTAAGTCAGAGTCTGTCAAAGTCATACTTTCGCGAATTTCATCAAGTTTCTTGAGGGTTTCGGGTTTACCTATTGGTTCACCGTTAAGGTCGCTATTTAAGTGAGTGTATAGTGCATCAAAATCTACATCGCCTACTGGGAATTTGTATTTCCAAACTGGTACTCTCCACTAACGTTGTCACCTATTGCGAAGTTTCCTTTGTTGTCCTGTAGTAACTGAAACTGAGTAGGTAAACTTATAGTGTAGGTAGACCTTATAGAACGTCTTGGAATCTCAACGAGTGCCCCCATTTCGTGTACTGTGATATCACCAGGTTCGATATCCCGAAAGGTACCACTAATACTTCCGTGGTGTTTAACGTTAGTAAGGTTTGCATTCACGGTACAAGAATTTTTCGGACCTGTGATGTTCGAATTTTCTAGAGTTGAATTGCTAACCAATCTATCACATGTTGAATTTGTCACTCTAGAGTTCTCCACATCGTGCACAATCGAATCAATTACAGTCGAGTCGGACACCTTTGAAGTATGATGACCACTTCGCACTTGTGAGTCGATGATGGTTGAGTTCTGAATGAAACATCCGGTACCAATTTCAGACTTACCGTATACCATCGAATCCGGGTTGACCCACGCTATCCACCCACGTCCAGTGATATCATGAGACAAGTTATCTACACTTTCAACATATCCACCCATCCATCTGTCAGTATTATTTTCACCGTATACCGCATACCGAGAGAGTATATTGTCAGACGGATAAACCACACCTGGTGCTAAGTATAATCGCGATAGAGTATGTCCATCGACCTCGATTTGGTCTGTTTCATCTAAGTAGTATTTTACTTTCTTTGTCATATTTATAGTCCCCTTTCTACTTCCCCGAAATCAAGGTCAGAGTCTGTGAGCACAAATCGCTCACCCAGTTCGTCTAGGTAGTTGATTGTTTTTGGTCTACCGATTGCCTTTCCATCTACTTCCCTATTCATTATTTCATTTAGTTCTTCATATGTTATATCTCCAATTTCGACAACACTATTATCAAGCAATTCGAGTTTAGAGCTATATCGGTCACTTAGCGCCATGTGGTTGTCGGGCCCGATGAGTAATGCGACAGATGATGGGTGGGGGCATGATGGTCTTTCTCGCGCCCAATAATAAAGCAACTTTGTCTCTATATCACCTTCCTGGATATTCGAAAATGTCCCACTAATATCGCCTTTATGGTATACATTATCGAGTATAGCGCGACGTGCGTACCCTTTACCTTCAAGTTTTGAACCTACGATATGGGAGCTCATGACTTCCATTTTCACAATCGAGTCTTTGACGACCGATTCAGTTACGTCTTTCGAACAGTTGGAATTGGTAATGACAGAATCCTTCACCTTTGAGACTGTTGAAGCAGTTATCTTTGAATTATACACATGATTCGATACATTACCGGCTAGAACTGTAGAATCTTTAATGGTGCTATTTGCGATATATACGCCGGGTGCGATTTTAGAGTGTCCGTACACAGTTGTATTTTCATCAACCCATGCTATTTCATTATATCGAGTGGTTTTATTGGGCATGACATTTAAACTTTCGACATAACCACCCATAACCTTGTTAGTATTATCTTCACCGTATATGGCTATCGGTTTATATTGGTTGGTTGAGAAACTTGCAGACTGCCCAGGTGCTAAATATAATCTTGAGAGCGTGTGACCATCCACTTCGATTTGGTCTGTTTCATCTAGGTAGTATTGTACTTTTTGCATATTATAGTGTCCTTTCTTATTATCTCGATAGTTCGTCTTCGAAATCGAGGTCAGAGTCAGTTAGCACTTCTAGCTCTCGAACTGATTCCAAAATTTCTAATGTCTTTTGGGTGCCCACAGTTTTACCATCAACAACACCACTCATTTCTCGTAGTAACTCTTCGCATGATACGTCACCTAGTGGGATTTCCTTATCGTTAACCAGACGAATGCTTCGGTGGTCGTTATTTGTGATAGCTACACTATCGGGCCCGACAAGTAATGTTACTGTTTTAAGGATATCAGGTCGCGTAGTATATCCTTTATCGCGATACCAGAGTTGATATGTTGATATATGCTCTGATTGAATATCTGAGAACGTACCGCTAATACTGCCTTTGTACTGCACGTTGTGTAAATTGGCATTGCAGATTTGTGAGTATTTACCACCACTAATAACTGAGTCTGATATTTGCGAATTGAAAACGTGGTTTGTTAGGCGCGAGTTTAAGACTGTAGAGTCACGAACGTCTTTTGTACAATAAGAATTTGAAACCTCTGAGTCCGTTACAGTATATACTGTAGAATTCTTGACTATTGAATTGCGAATAACTGACACTATATACCCTTCTTTAACTGTGGAGTCAATTACAGTAGAGTTTTGTACAGTGACACCTGACTCTATATACGAGTCTCCATATACGCGTGAAGTCTCATTTACCCATGCAACATCATTATATCCGTCTATTTTGTCATTTATTTGATTAATATTCTCGATATAACCACCCATTTGTCGGTCAGAATTATCCTCACCGAAGATGGCATAGTTAGCTGATTTATTTAGTCGAGGATTATGTTCCGCTAAGTACAAGCGCGATAGTGTATGTCCGTCAACTTCGATTTGGTCTGTCTCGTCTAAGTAGTATTTTACTTTCTTTGCCATGTTATTTTTCCTTTCTCGTTACTACCTCTATTATAACACAAATGAGGTTACACGCAAAAAAAACCTACCAAGCGGGTAGGTTATCTTTCTAGGTCGTCACCAAAATCAAGGTCAGAGTCTGTCAAAGTCATACTTTCGCGAATTTCTTCTAGTTTTTCAAGCGTTGGCTGTTTTCCAACAATACGACCATTAACCTCGCTTTGAAGTAAACCATACAACTCATCGAAATTAACATCACTCTCGTCAAAAACTCGGCCACCAAAGCTTATTCCAGAATATTCAGAATTACGACTCAAGGCAAATTCACCGTGAGGCCCCTCGAGAAGGTTGAACTGTGATGTATATCCGCTCGGTGTGAATGCACTCAGAGAGTGTACTTTAATGTCACCAAATTCGACATTAGAGAACGTGCCGCTGATACCACCGTCGTGCTTGACGTTTGATAAGTTTGCATTTTTTACATATGCGTTTTTAGTGCCAAATATAGTAGAATTCTCAACATTCGAATTTAATATACCTATTCGACTTATTACATTATTGAGTGTAGAATTCTCAACGACTCTGTTACACATAGAATTGACAACAGTCGAATTTGTAACTTCACTCACTGTCGATTTTATTACTGTTGAATCGAAAACGTGTGAGGTAATCGTATAAGGTTTGACGTCAGAATCAATTACGGTAGAATTACGGATTAGACACCCGGTTCCAATTTTCGAATTACCGTAGACCATCGAACCGTCTTCAACCCATGCAATATCACCATACATATCTATTTTATGAGATAAATTATCCAGACTTTCAACATATCCGCCCATTTTTCGATTAGAATTATCTTCTCCAAAAACTGGGTAATTAGTCGGGTTGCAGCGACCCTCGCGTGGTAGATAGTTTTCTTTTACATACAAGCGCGATAGTGTATGTCCATCAACTTCAATTTGGTCTGTTTCATCCAAGTAGTATTGTATTTTTCGTTTTGCCATATTATTTTCCTTTCTCATTCGTTACTTTTATTATAACATAAATTCCGCACCAACCAAAAAAAAAAACGAACCTACCAAGCAGGTAGGTTATCTTTCTAAGTCGTTACCAAAATCAAGGTCAGAGTCTGTGAGCACCATACTTTCTTTGATTTCGTTGAGTGTTACGAGAGTCGACTCGTCACCAATAGTTCTACCATTTAGTTTACGGTTTAACAAATTATACAGTTCATCAAAGTCTATATCCCCCTGTTCGACGACCGTATCACCTAACCGTACCGCGCTAGTTGAGTGTTGATGTAAGGCGAAATTTCCTTTTGTGTCTTGTAGTAAATTAAACCTATCTACACGACCAGATTCGGCCACCACACCCATTCTATGCTTCGTAATACCACCCAATGAAATATCAGAGAAGGTACCACTCAAACTACCACAATGTTGGACATTATCAAGGTTAGCGTTTACGACAATTTCGAAAAATATTGTGCCCGAAATATGCGAGTTCCTCACAGTCGAATTGCGTACATCTATTTCGATGGTCGAGTTATGTACTTTTGAGTTACCAACAGTTTCGTCACATATAGAGTCTACCACCGTTGAATTGAAGACACTACATACTTCTGAGTTGGTAACCACTGAGTCTGATATGACAGACTTAGGTTTGACCTCAGAGTCCACAATTGTTGAGTTGCAAACTAAGCTACCGTTACGAATTCTCGACTTACCATACACTTTCGAGTTTTCGTCAACCCATGAGATAGTATCCAAAGTTGTTTGGTTGCGTGATATATTCTTGAGACTTTCAACATATCCACCCATCTTCTTGTCTGTATTATCCTTACCGAATATAGCCAACTGAGAAGATGCAATATCTCTATGACTAATAGATTGTTTGGGGGAGAGGTATAATCTCGAGAGTGTATGTCCATCAACTTCAATTTGGTCTGATTTGTCTAAGTAGTAATTATTTTGTATTTGTTCATATTATCTTCCTTTCTAAGGTTTATTATAGCATAATTTGGTTAAATGAACAAATTAATAGTAAGAGTATTCGCTGTAGTACCTTTTATTTTATTTCGAGGATTCGTCAGCAGTTACTAAAAATGAAGAATAATCAGGAATTATTTCCTAAATTTCTATGTTTTGTTGACATTACTCCAACTTTATGATATAATATACTTATATCATAAAGTTGGAGTAATGTCAACTCAGCATCGAAAAAAAGAAGAAATAATTACTATCTCTTCTCGGGTTTTAAGGACTGCTGACGAACCCAACAAATGTGGATTGAAAATAATTTCTATATCGCTCAAGTATATTGCGTAGCTTGTAACATTCGTCTTTAATCATGAGACTAGTCGGACGTTGAATAGTTTCTAGTCTTTTATCGAGATAGTTAAATATACCTTCCCAGTTAATAGTTGGGTTATCAAGATTATTCTCTATAATCTCTTCTAGACGCTTTTTATTCGTACACTCATTCACATCAGAATGACCGAGATATTTACCAATCATGCTGATTTCGGTACGACTTCCATAGCTTTGTGTATCTTTATCTATAACATCAGATAATCGTTTGTAGTTCGGGTCTTCGAGATATGCTGCACGTTGCTCACCTCGGTCTTTTATTTCATCTATAAAACTCATTTTTTTACCTCATCGGAGTCATTGTGACTGTACGTGTATCGAATAAATATTTATTCGCTGTAATAGCACCACCATTTAGGAATATCGCCATAATGTTAAATATTACATTAGCAGATGTTACGTTAGCTGTAACGTTTTGTGGTGCTGATTCAGAATGCTCAGCACATGATATTTGGTCAGGGCGTCTTTCGTCACCTTCGTAATTTTGAAATGCTGGTTCGATATCGATAGGTGATTCGTAACCTTCGACTATACTACCATTTTCTTTAATACATACATATGCTTGTCCGTGTCTTTCGGCGTTACCACCGTCAATTCAAACAATATCTGGAACTTCTTGTACGAAGTCGTGTGCTATTTTTCTACTTGCGTTATTGTCCAAGCAACCAATTAACATAGGTATAGTTCCCTCCGGGAATTCTGTCATGATTTCGTGGAAAATTGCAGTGTCGGTTATATATCCGTGTACATAACTCATCATATTACCGTGAGCTACAACTTCTGCTTTCTTTTTATTAACATCATTACGTTTGAAGTTTTGACGTAAGACGTTTTTACTTTCTACTATATCACCGTCCATGACGATGACGTTATTGTTTAGAGACATTTTATCTAAGAAGGCACATAGCCATGAACCTGTTCCGCCTGCTCCAAGGATAAATATTGCATAATTCTTTGGTGTTGTTAAATACATATTGGTTTTCCTTTCATTGTCAAAATAAGATAGTGGTTTGCACCATACAATAACCATTAGCGTATGTGAGTGACTAAACCGATTCGTCAGTAAGTAATAAAAACATTAGTAGTATCCAAATCGCTGTCATAAATTATCCTCCGTTAATTATATTCAAAAGATATAAGGGGTATGGGGTCACCCCATGAAAAGTCAATTTGTGTATACAAATTGACGGAACCATCAGTGTCCAACAAAGTGACCTGACAAAAGTTCGCAGGATGCGCACAATTGTCAGGGACAAAAGTCGGAGGAATTAGGGATACTGAGTATCCCTAATCTAATTCTGTGAAAGAACTATGTATGGTTTAATAGCCCTTCACCTATTTATCATTCTCTTCTATTGTCTCACATAGTGTTTTGTACATTTCTTCCATCATTTCGTATACGTCTTCAGGTTTTACGCCGTCTTGCTTAATTTTGTACTCTATGATTGGTGCACGACCGTCATCTGAATATAGACCGCGTACTACACCGTTTGGGAATTGTACTATGTTTTCTTCTAGCATATAATGTTCAAGACAGACGCTAATTGTAGCATGGTTATCTGTGATAGATATTTTGCACGTACCATACCACAAATTATGAGTTGAATTGTATACGATGTCGCGCGATATGTTGATTCCAGTTTGACCTATGTAAATACTATCCACATCATCAAAATGTTCTCGCGGTTTAAGCAGTGGTATAACAGTGTCCAGATGCGTCTCTAAATAGTTTAATACTTTGTTTAGCTCGTCTGGTTTATGATGCCCGTGAGTAATAATATTGCCGTCTTTGATATTTTTTATTGTTAGTAGCGTGTACCCCATATCCCACATTGTCGGGTGAGGACTCAGACTAAACTCATGCCCGGCGTCTTTAAACACTTTTTCGATATGTTCTGTATTTCTAATTAGAGTCGATTCAGACTTTATACGTTCGCGCACTTCTTCTAACTCTCTAATGAGTCTTTGTTCTTCTTGTTTTAAGTCTAAAGGTTGATTGGTTTTTCGTTCTTTTCTTTTAAATATATTTAGCATTCTGCATTTTCCCCCCGTCAGTCACCTGTCTCTTAAATACGTTTCGCATGCCCGTCTACTGTTATATATAACTTATCGAACACCTCATTAAGAGCGACAGTGTAGTCATAATCAGTCATTTCGTCACCTTCACCTTCATCAGCAACTACTATGTCGTAACTATATTGTTCGCATGCATCATAATCTGTATATCTACAGTACTCTACACCATTAGGTAATATTTCACTTTTATTATCATCAAGGTAACGTCTCAAATACGCTGCAATAGTGACTTCACCAGAGTGTTTGACACGTGTTGTATATTGACCTACAAAATCACCGCGTTTGATGAAATACGATACCGTAAATTCATTATCGTCGATATAGAATGGTTCGCCGTCTATTAACTCACCGCGACGACAGTTTAGTATAGTACTGATTGTTTGTCGATTGTTGTCTAGAAACTGTAGAATTCCATTCAATTCATCTTTCTCTACATTACGGTAATAGTATCGATGTGTTGCATTCTTGATTTGGATATATTTATCTGCAAATTCGATATAATGACGATGATTACTAAACACATCTTCTATCCTGAAGATTCGTTCGTCTTTATTCTTTTCAATTTGTTTACGTACATCTTCTAATTCTGCGACCAATTCTTGTTCTCTATCTTTCAATTTATTCATATCTGTTTACCTCGCTTAGTTATATTCAAAAGATTAATGGGGTTTGGGGTTCTACCCCATTAAAAGTCAATTTGTGTATACAAATTGACTAATTCTCCAATAATTCTAATTCCGCACTAGCGTTTGTCACCATACTGTCAGCAACTACATCACAAACATGTTTGCGTGCTAGATTAACAGCCTCTAATAACTCATCGACAGGGATATTTGTTTTATTATAGATGAATGATTCCGTAATAGAATTATTCACATCACTCAGAATCATATGATACACATCACGAATATAATGACGCTGAGGCACTATAACCAACTCACGTTGGCCCTGTATTTTGATATTACATTTACCTTCAGAGTACGCAATTTCGATAGATTTTTCTAATATTCGGTCATAATCGTCAGCGGTTACGAATATTCTATAGTCGTCACCAACGCTAAATACCCATAGACGACTTAGCGTATAATCTTCGACACATTCTAAGATTATACGCAGCGTGTCAATATTTTTATGTATGTAAGTCAAAACCTTTGTTAAACTCTGCTCATCATAAGCGTCTTGATATAATCTATGTTTGCCCACTTCAAACGTTAAAGTATATAACCCACTCGGAATATCGATACGAAGTGTAACTCCGTACTCCCCGAGTTTTTCGTTAATTTCGTTTACAATGTCCCAATCAATGTTAGAGTCAGACGCCTTAGTTTTTAACTTTTGTAATCTGGCTAATTCGTCTTTGAGTTCATTTTCTTTTTCTAGTATTTCTTTTAAGTCCATTTCCGTATACCTTTCTTAATCTATAGTAATGAAAACATAAGTATAATCCAAAGTATTAGTAATTAAAGTATAATATAATCAAAAGTACTGTCATAGTTAGACCTCCGCTTTATAATCAAAATGCCAATGGGGTTACCCCATGAAAAGACCAATTAACGTATGTTAATTGGTCAAATTCTTACATATCCCAAGACAATTGACCTTGGGTTTGTATGTCGTTTATGGCGTCTTTTAGTGACGTCGCTTGAATATGGTCTCGACATTCATTGACGAACTGGTCGAGAAAATCGTACTCACAATCAAAGTGTTTGTCTGGGTTTTTAATCGACTCATAGACGTCGTCAACCATACGTAGCATATCAATATGCGTCATCTCAGGTTTGCCTGAGTGAACTATTGCTATCGGCGTCAAATCACTTGTGATAAAATCACGTGGGGCATCCATTTTTATCTCAGATGAGTAAACATCATCGATTGACGCGAATGTAAAAGTATACACATCGGGCACTTCTGGATGTGGGCTAACAACTAACGCGTAGTCATCGATACGACTAACGGAACAGTCTAAGCTGCGAAAACCACGCGGATGTTCTTCGTCTGTAATATCACGCGTAGCCCAGTGGTGTTTGTCTTCTAGTTTGACTATTTCATTAAATGTGTCAATGGTTTCTGTGATAAATTTATTAGCGTCTAAAAATGAGACGTTATGTACACCTGCTGTTGTTTGTATTTTGGTGTTATTGTCGAAGACCATAGCGACCTCATATCTTGGTGCTATTCCAGATTTTGCATTATGTTGTGCGGGTAGTTCGAACAAATCAACACTACATCGATACGTATCAGCAACATTACACACACCTGAGAGAACTCGTTGGAAATCATGACTCGCCTCGAGGTGGTTTGATATCTCAAACGATAAATCCTTTGGAAGTAATTTGTTAATCTCACCTTCGTAAGGAATATCTAGACTTTGTAGTAACGCCGTCATGTGACTTTGTTCATGATATGCGGCGTGTGATGGATTCCTTAAAGGGTCGGTAATAAAATCAAAACAACCTACTTTACCGTTCTTTTTCGCAAAGAAGAGTTCATGTGTATTGTATTTGTCGTCGACATATGAACCATAATGTGAGAATTGGTCACGTGATACTTGTGAAAAGAGTTGACCTACTGACGAATGTTTCACCAGATGTGTTATGTTATCGACATTTTTGATTTGGTTTGATGTGTTCGGCTTGTTAATATCGACTAAACCGAGTGTCCGATTTATTAGTTTTGTACTGAATTTTGCAGACGACATTGTCGCAAATCGGTAAGTTTCGTTTGGTAAGTTTATTTTCATTGTTTAGTTTACCTTTCGTAGTATAATTCAATTATACCACGTTTGGGTTGCTCCCGCAACCTTAAATTAAGACAAGCGCTCTAGGAGTAATTCAAGTCTAAGGACAAATGATAGGAAACTTGTGTGCGAGAATTCCGCTAGTAATTTTTCACCTCGTTTGAACTTGACTGAGTACCATGTGTTGTAGTCGAATTCTAGGTCGTATTCTTTTTCGCAGTCTCTAATTAAATCTTCAAAGTCTTGTAGCATGTCACGTTTGATTAATTCTTGTTTAAAGTTTTTCGTTAGTGTAACCATATTTCTTTTTTCCTTCCTGATTATGAGTTGTTCAGTTTTTTCCGCCAATGGAGTTGCACCATTGTATTACTCGTACGGACATAACATCCCTCATAAAGAGGGATGATATTATTTTGCTTTTAATTTTCTACTAATGATTGCTAACGATACTAAAGTAAATACGATTAGCGTTGTAGATGTTGTTGACATACCTGTTTTTGGTAGTTCTTTTATATTGTTTGACTTCTTAACCACGTCGTTAGACGGTTTAGTTGGTTCGTCTTTAGATGGTTTAGTTGGTTCATCTTTAGTTGGTTTTACCGGCTCATCTTTAGTTGGTTTTACCGGTTCGTCTTTAGACGGTTTAACAGGTTCATCTTTAGTTGGTTTTACCGGTTCGTCTTTAGACGGTTTAACAGGTTCATCTTTTACAGGTTTTACCGGTTCATCTTTTACTGGTTTAGTTGGTTCGTCTTTAGTTGGTTTTACCGGCTCATCTTTAACCGGTTTAACAGGTTCGTCTTTTACTGGTTTAGTTGGTTCGTCTTTAGTTGGTTTTACCGGCTCATCTTTAACCGGTTTAACAGGCTCATCTTTTACTGGTTTAGTTGGTTCGTCTTTTGGTGGTAGAGGTGGTAATGTATCACCCTTAACGTTTCCGTCACCTTTTACGATTTGTACTAAAACGTCTTTATCCCAATCTAATCCGTTAGTTGCTTGGATTCGGATATTGTTTTTAGGGTCTTTAGATAAATCTTTTACTTTTGTATCATATTCTATACTTACAATTTGGTCTAAAGTAGGTAAAGTAATTGTGAACCCTTTATTAGTTTCAGTGATATTTTCTTTTGCAATTTCGCTGACTATAGTCCAAGGGTCAATGTTTGATATGATTCTAGCTTTAAGACTACCTTTAACGTATTCATGATTATCATCAAGGGTGTCGGTGATAGTAACGTTTGTTAGATTATCTTTTCTATAATTCAATCTAGCACCCCAATGAACTATGCTAGGGTCTTTTTCGTCTTGACCACCCCATTTGTTAACAACTTCATTAGAGTCTGGTGTACCAGTCTTTTTCAGTGTTGTGGGAACTATTGTACCGTTGAAGTTTAGGTCGTAAACTTTAGTTTCTTTCCCGCTTACTTTTGTAGCATCCCATTTTGTCATCAGCTCTAAGTTCATCGTTTTATTCAACGGGTGTGTACTGAAGTAGTCATTAAACACGGTTGTGATATTCTTTGTCTCAACATCTGCTGTTGCGTTACCAACGGTGTTACCTTCTGCTGATTTAACGTCGAAGTTATAGTTGGTTTGTAGACCTAACTCATTAGGTAAAGTGAACTTAACCTTATCACCTTGATTAATAGTTAATTGGTCATCAAATTTTACACCGTATTTAACGGTTACTGATGAATATTTATCACCGTGGGCGATAGCTTCTACGTCTGGTTTTGTCACCGTAATTTCTTGACCGTTTTTAGTCACGTCTGCAGCATTAGCTGTTTGGACTCCAAAACCGACCGCAAATAGAGTTGCTAATAGTAATGTTAATTTCTTCTTATTTCTCAAGATATAACTCTCCTTCGTTTATTATTTTGGTGTGAAATGTTGGATTCGAACCAACTTTGCGTAGCTTCCCAAATAGCAATTTCACATATTTAAAAGACCGACATAGTGAGCCGGTCTCTATTTATACCTTACGTCAACGCGTAAGTTTTTACCTTTCACTTTTTGATTATCGTAGTATTCAACGTATACGAGCTCTTTACCATTTTGTGTGATAGCTCTTAATGTTTCGTTAAGTTCGTCTTCATTATATGTTGTGATTGTTTGTTCACCTTGTGATGTTTTCACCTGTTCTATAATATTAGGTTTATAGTCGTGAACATGTACCACTCTATCGTAGGTTACAAATAATAATGACGCTGATATTATAGTGAGGATAATGCACCCGATAATGTTCTTTATCATAGTTCGCTCCTTTTACGTACTTATTAGTAAACAATTGTCCGCTTACGCGAACAATTGTTTACGTTGATTTTTTAGGACAAACGTTAGTCCCGAAAATCTATAACAAAGTCTGTGATTGCGTCACCTTTACGCTTTACATAGACGCAATATGAACCATCACCAAGACCTGAGATTGTTATAATTCCGTTACAGAATTCCCCGCTCTTGTTTGATACATGTAAGTCCCCTTGCTTAGACCACTCTGAGTCTTCAGGTGCGTCTGCATCCCAAATTCCGGCATAACCTGTGTCTACACCAAAAGTGTCGAGTATTTCCCAATTTTTATAGTCTTGAGACGATGTCGTAGTTACTTTGATTATGGCAGGGCGTATACCGAAGTCCATCCCTTGAAAACTCATTTGTTCTTTGACTACTTCAATATCGAATATTTTACCGTTAGTTTTAATTTCGATTTCCGCACCTACATTTGGGTCACCTATTAGCAACGTTTCTTTGATTTTTAATTTCATTTTTTTTCCTCCATTGATTAATCAAAAGATTATTGGGGTATGGGGCTTTGCCCCATGTAAAAGACACACGAGGTAGCTCGTGTGTCTTAAATTTCTTCCATATAATTTCGATAAAGTTTTGCGATTTGACCGCCGTATTTTTTAATTAATTTATTACTTGCGTTAGCTAACTCTGGCTCTTCGCGTGAAATTTCGTCTTTAATGTCATCAGACATAGTTTTGATGAAAAGACCTGTGTTTTGGTCAATAGGGTCTATTTCACCATGACTGAGTATATTGAGTAATCGTTGTCTAGTTATTCGTGATTCGATAGCTACACTCGCTTTGATTTCATCCGCTGTGTAGTTCATGTTATGATTTGTTTTGATGTTTTTCTTCTCTAACCATGCGTCATATTTATGTTTTACGACAGGTGAATTGACATGACCTAAATTATCAGGAATAAGCATATATTCATCTTTAGGTCTATAGACTTGACCTTCTGCCAAACAGTTACCAAGTTCAGAGTTTAATTCTGTGGTTGTAAGTATAAGTTCACGCAATGTTCCACCTCGTAATACGGGTGCTGTTTTGTTACCACCTATTATTTCGACCATTTTGTCATATGATAATACTAGTCGATTGTCGTCACTAAATACTACATGTATATCAAAGAATCGAATTTCACGTTCGTCGTTACTGTTTGCAACATACGCTCCGCTACCTTTAACAGTCTTTTCACCGAACAATTCTCCGAAGAATATTACCTGTTCAATTGCACCACGTTCTTTAGCGTAGTCACAAACAGCCTCGAACCATTTTAATATAGTCTGTTTGTTCTCGTGAGCGTAATCAACAATTGTGTGCCACGGGACTTGATTTTGCTCTTCTTTTGTTAGGAACGCTGTACGTTTACCGTAATTTATATTTCTGTCTTTATCGACTACGATTGACATGTTTGAGCCGTGAATCTTTTCCGTTGCGATGTAGTAATTGTCCATATCAATACATTTCTTATTCATAATCGCGTAGTGGTTTGTTAATGATGGGTATTTGTAGAATTTCATAGTATTCACCTTTCTATTACGTTGTTATTAGTGGATTATAATCTTGTCGTTTGTCGAGAGCTTTATCAATACGACGAACGAGACCTATAAGTGAGTCGTCACGTAAGTCGGATAGTATCTTATTATCATTGTGTGGGTCTGTAAGACGCGCGTAAAAGACTTTATCCTCCCAGCGTAGTGTCAGCTTCAAACCTCGGTTATCTAAATGATAACCTTCGGGTGTTCCGTCTTTGATGTGTGTATTAAATTCGTAGTAATCGAGCGTTTCTGCCACTCTTTCAAAATCATATAATATATGTACCATAAAGTCGCCTCCGAATATAAAATATCAAAAGAGATTAGGGGTGTGGGGCTTTGCCCCATATTCGACATTTGTGTATACAAATGTCGAAAAATCGTAAGGTTGGACAATAGTCGAACAAAATATTTGACAAGGTCTTGCAAATCGAACACGCATGTGTTATAATTAAATCAAGAGTAAACGAAAGGATAATAATACATGAAAATTAAAATTACAACAGTTGCTGGGTCTGCGCTGGTTGGGTTAGCTATTGCCAGCTCAGGACATGACGCCCACGCAGCAGAGTATGTCGAAAAGACTACAAGTGATGAACAACCCGACCTGGTTGTCAAATCAGAACTTAAATATAACAATAAAGGTGCTGTAGAAGCAAAGCAAAAAGAATACGATATAACTAAACAACGTCAAAACGCACACTATTTACAACGTACTGAAGTAGATAGAGCTATCAGTAATAAACGTACAGAAATAGCTCAGGTTGACGCTAAAATTGCAGGTAATCTCGGTACAACACCAGCCGTTAGTGCTGATAAAATAGATAATCTCAAGAAACAACAAGCGATTGCTACAACTAGTCTAAAGGATAAACAAGCAGAACTCCAAAGCGTTAATGAACAAAAGAAAGTAAATGAACAAAAAGTTACGGCTAGCGAACAAAAGATTAACGAAGTTTCTTCACAAAAAGCAAAAGTAGAAGAACAAATCAAAGTGCAAGCTCAAGGTACTCAGGAAGTTAAGGCTACTCAAGCCAAAATCGACAGTCTTAATATCGGGATTACAAAGACACAAAAAGAAGTAGACGCTAAGAAAGAACAAGTTCGCATCGAACAAAACAATATCGCTAAAAATGAAGAGTTACGAAAAGAGCTTACAGCTAAAAAAGATACTCAACAGGCAAAATTAGATAAGGTTACAGCTGAATATAATAAAGCAAACAGTGAACTGGACAAGATTAAGCAACAAGCTTCAGGAAACTATTTTGGTGAATCTAAAATTGAGACTAGGTTAACACTTGACCAAAACTTTGTATCAGCACTTAAGGTATATTTAGCGAATACAACAACTGCGAACTTACAGAAAGTTATCGAAGCTGAAAAGAAAACAAAAATCAGATATCCGGAATACGGAACAAACAATAATAAATATACACGCGGGGACACACCTGTTGATATTCTCAACTTAACCGATAACCAAAAAGTGCAATTATCGCAATACTTCACAATGATAAACAACCAAGTGAGAGCTCAGTTCGGTAAAAGCCCGCAACATGTGAACTTAAATGTACAAAAATTCGTTAACGACATAACGAAAAAAACACAAGACGATAAATATAAAGAGTATCACCACTATCATAGAGCTATTAATATCGCGGCGTATAAAAACGGTATAGACACATATGACCATGGTAATCAATATAACAGGTTTGAGAGCTTAGATTACGGTAATATAAACTCGCGTGGTGCAACAATGAAGACACTTTATGACGCTATCTATATTAGTATCCAACGATTCTATCTCGAAGGGCAAATGAACAACCACTATCTACATGCGGCACACTTACTTGGTGATGCTGATGTTACAGCTGTTGGTTATGCGTTCATATCTTCGGATAATGGTTATGTACACAGTGTCAATAAAGGGTTCTATTCTACACGACTATCTGTAGTATCAATCAATAAATTATACATGCATGATGGTTGGAGACTTGTCAATGGGAAATATGTGGCTAACTATGATAGATATGAAGCGAAATTTGGTGCCAAATCTGGAGCGAACATAGCCCCAATTAATCCTAGTAGTGTCAACTTAAATATCGTAGATGAATCTGTTAGACAAGCGGTGACACAAAAGGTACGTAACCTTAACTTCGAAAAGCAACGATTAACAGACGAAGTCAATACGCTCAAAAAAGAATTAGAACGTATACCAGTACAAAGCGGTGAACTTAAACGTAAAGAACTACAAGCTGCAGAACAAAAGCTGGCACAACTCAAAGGTGAGTTAGATAATGCACAAGCGGAACTAGATAAACAGATTAAAAAACAATCAACATCTGTACACTTAGCAACACTAACTGCTCGTCGTGACTCACTTACGCAACAACTTATTACACTACGTAGTGAACTAGAACATATTAAAGATGAACTAGCACGACAAAAGGTTCAATTAGAGAAGTTAGGGACTGCAACAGAAATAGCACAAAAAGTCGTTGATAAAATCACAAGCGACCTACAATCAGAATTATCAAAAGTAGAACAAGCCAAACGCTTACAAGGAACAAGAGAAGAGCTTATTACTTCTCGCAATAAACTTGTTAAAGAACTTAAAGACCTCGAAGCGAAAGCGGATGAATATACTAAATCTGGGCACGACATAAATGATATGGTACTTAGGGTGGAAAAAGAACTAAGAGACCTCAAAAACGCAGGTAGTTACTATGTCAAACACGCGACTCTGAACTATGCACCTGTATTAGAAGTATCTGAGTTTGATATTAAGAGTCTAGAAACTCCAAAAGTAGAACACTCTAACGGTCAAGACGCGCCGGTATTAGACGTGCCTGAGTTTGACATTAAAAGTCTAGAAACTCCAAAAGTAGAACACTCTAACGGTCAAGAAGCGTCAGTATTAGAAGTACCTGAGTTTGACATTAGGAGTCTAGAAACTCCAAAAGTAGAACACTCTAACGGTCAAGACGCTCCAGTATTAGAAGTACCTGAATTCGATATTAAGAGTCTAGAAACTCCAAAAGTAGAACACTCTAACGGTCAAGAAGCGCCTGAAAGTCTAGAAACTCCAAAAGTAGAACACTCTAACGGTCAAGAAACTCCGAAAGTGACTAACGAGGACATTAAAACTCCGAAAACTAATGCGAAACCTACGGTAGAAGTAACTAAGACTAGCAAATCTAAAGTGGAACAACGAAAACTACCAAATACAGGTGACGCTGAGAGTGTAGCGGGTATGGGTCTATTACTAGTCGTTGCTGGGTTCCTTGGATACAGACGACGCGTGTAAAACGAGGTAAGATTATGAAAGGAGATAGACTTGTGTCAAAAACAACAGAATACTATACACAAAGCGGTGCTCGGTTATATAGTGTGTCGGAACTTGCTGAACTTACAGGTAATCCGCCGGTATATATCCGAAAATGGTTCGCTAATGGCGGGCTAAAGCACTTCTTCACAGCGTATCGTGTTTTTAAATCCAACCCTACAAGACTATTCTTCAAGCCAGGCCCTCCTGAGGAGGGCGACAAACTGGTTGAGGGTAGTGACTACATATATGAATATAGGAAATGGACAGGAGGTGCGATATGCGAATCACAAAACCAACTGCAGCGGGAAACACAACTGCAGCCTTCGGTATCAGTTGGAGAAAACTAACGACGGGGATTTTGGTATATGGATTTGGGATATATCTATGTACCACTCCGTTATTCATCTGGAACTGGTTAGCGATTATCGGTTACTTTGTACTTGCCTCAATCCTAATTGGTGAGACCCCGACAATGAGGTCGATGTTTACCAATGCTTACGGGGTTGTATTTAAGAAACCAATTAAAATGGTTGTTAGTGATATGGCAACAATCAACACTATAGGTCACGGTATTAAGGAAATCGAATACCTTCCTGACCATGACATTTTCGCTGCACGACTCACAACAGGTCACTATGCGTTAGTTTACGTTGTGACTAGTACGATAAACAGATGGTCAACCCCTGATGAGTACCACGAGCAAGCAATGAAACTCAAAATCCTCTTTGGGACTATGGACGGAACAGAAGGTCTATCGTTAGTTATGAAAGAGGATGCTGATACGGGAATGATGCAACTTAAACGTTATATCCAGGAAAGAGAAATTGAATTCGGTGAAGATGATGACGATTTACGTCGACTAAGTAATCAACGACAACAATTACTCCACCTTGCGGCAACTAGTGAAGAAGCACGAAGTGTGCAACAATATGCAATACTTAAGGTTCGTCCGAAGAATGTTAATAGGGTAGTGAACGAACTACACAATACAGCACGTCTTATACGTCCAGCAAAAAACCCACTAGATGTAATTTTAGCGACGATGGGATTTGAAGGTGGAACGATACTTAATGAGGACGATTATAGTGGTAAACGTAAGAAACGAGTACGGAGTACGATAGCGGATGATAGCGCCCGTATGAGACGCGAGGAACTCGCTAAGAAGAAAGAACAGCGTAATAAAAAACGTAAACCAACTAAAAAACAGAAAGGTAAACGGCGAAGATAGATATGGCGAAGAAAAAGAAAAAACAAAAACAAAACGACCTGTCTATAGTCTACGACGTTAAGGAGCCTTTTTCATGGAATAGGTTCTGGGATGAAAAAGTTCTAGCCAACATTAAAAAAGGGAAACAGTACTTGGAACAACATGGTGTACTACACTACCTGTTGTCGCCGTTTCAGTACCGAAACAGACTTATTGGTAAGGTTATATTTATTACTCTAGCGTTTGTAGGTGGGATTATCCCAAGAGCACAATCGTTAATCAATGAGAAAAAAGCTCAAAACGCTGCGAGTGAGCTCGCTATGATTCAGAAGAAGGTGTTCACATCTAACAATATAACGATTCAGGCATTAGCCTCGTCACAAACCAGTCATAAACACGTGTTGACATTTAGAATTACAGGGGATACTAAAAACCTTGTCCCATCAACTAAAGAAGGTTACGATGTGGTACTTAAACCTCTCCGTGGGGTTAGTCATGCAGAACGTGTTAAATATAGCTATACAGTTGTTCCTATTGATGTTAGCACGCGTATTTTAATCGTATATGTTGATAACTCGGAACAAAACGATACGACCGGTGTATTCGGGCTATATGTTGTGGTGAAAGATACTCCTCAAATGAAAAACCCGATAGAGGTAACATTGTCATATAACCAAGAGACAAATGACCTATTCAAGGGTGATAAAATCAACCTGACAACACTCGCTGATAAATTCGGTACGAATGAAACATCAAAATATATTACCACAACTAAAGAGAGTCTGGAAAAAGCATTGAACGTGTACCGTATTAATGAAGAACGACTTAAAGCTGGTAATATCAAGGTGTCTCCAACATACGAACAACTTAGAGCGTTCGTTGATAAGAATTTATACCTTAAAGAGGTAGAAGACGACTCACTAACGACAGTTGTTAAAACTAAACCTGATACAACATTACCTCCGGTTATAAGACCAAAAATTATCTTAACTGTGGACGGTAAAGAGTTTTCAGAGACGGACTACCAAAATGCTGATAATAAAGAACGTAACCAAGAATTAGCATCTAAAGAGATGCAGACAGTTATGGCGCAATTAGCGGATGTAGTGAATAAACTGAATGCGCTCAATGGTTACAGGTATACTAAATACAAAGACTTATACGCGATGAGCCGTATATTAAATAAAGATTTCGTACCTGCTGACCTAGGTGAGATGAAACATGTCGAAGTGGAGAAATAGACAGGGCCCGGCACTAAGTGTCGGGTTTTTTTCACGAAGGCTTTACATTTGGTGAATAATATGGTACAATAGAAATATAGTAAAGTTGAAATGAAAGGAAGCAAGAAATTGCACGGTAGAAGAATGGATTTAATAACATATGCAGTTTCGAATCGATTACAAGAAAATGGCGAATTACTCACATACATGGATAAGGATAGTATACCTAAAAACGTCGTTGAGAAATCATTCGAAAAATTAATGAACAATCATAGCGATGAACACGCAACACAACTAGTAGAAGACTACAAATCGTACCTTAGAGAAAACGTAGGGGTCGCTATCACACCAAAAGATGACGGTCTACATGTTAAAGGTGAAATTAACGATGATGTAGTTGAAATTATTGAATTAGTTCACGGGGAAACTCCTGAGTCAATCGTAGAAGGGTTGGTCAAGGACACTATTAATGTGCTTAATCCTGAACAACAAGTTACAATCAAAAATATTACATTACGTGATAAAATCGTACGACTTAAACAAACGGTTGACCACACAACATCTATTATCGAGCACATCGAAGGTGTCGGACGCGTAAGTTTTGAAGAACCGACAAAAACAACAGTAGTGGAACTGGAACAAATCCCTGAACCACCGAAGGTTGAACATACTGAAGAAATTACTGAACCAAAAGAAGAGATAAAAGTCGAAGCTCACGATATCACAGACGATATAGACCTAGATGTATTTGATACCTACCATGAGCGTGTACAAGAAGAGAAGGTTGATAGTGAACCAAAAGAGGTAACAAATGAACCAACCAAAGAAGATACAAAAGGTCAACTCAAAAATATTTGGGCTAAGTTCATGGAAGACCTTGATAACTCACAAATCTTAGAGTCGCTGAATATAGATAAAAACGAACTGACTGCCAGCTTATAATTATATTGACGAAAGGAGACGCAACATAACGCGTAATAACAATGGAACAAGAAAAATTACTAAAGAGACTGAATAAGTTACAACTTACATATGAACATGCCATCAAGGGTGAACCCCTTGAGTTGGATGAACTCACACTTAAAGAGGCTAAGCAACGCGCAAAAGACAAAAATGATGAACGACGCGCTAAATATGAGACTGTTGTCCCACACGCGGACTTCAAATTAATCACACGTGCATATGCTGGTGACCTACAAACCGTTCTTAATGAATATGAGAGACAACAAGAGACTATCGAGCTACAGGATACACAAATAGACGAACTGGAAAAAGACAAAGTACGTCTAGAAGGTGAAGCTCAAATCGCAACAGAAGTGACTAATAAGATTGGGCTGTACGAATCGAGTATGGATACAATGGAAGCGTCACTTACTGAAATTATTGATTCGCACGCTAAAGATAGACAAAATCAAGTAGAACTTGAGCAACAAAATCAAATATTAGCGGAAGAAAACGACCAATTACGTGCAGAACTAGAACAAGCACATAGTCAAATTGATGCATTCACACATCAAGACGAACAAGGTGAGGCTCGATATGATTCGCTCGCACAAGATTATGATAAATTAGCTGAAGACTACGACGTGTTGGTTGAAAATTACAACGCACTACTAGACCAGCATGAACAATACGTGGCGGAGAGTGAAACTAAACACGCAGGTCTACAACAACAAATACTAGGAATTATCCAAAACCTTAAAGAACAACTCAAATCAGCAGGTCTCGATAATTTTGATGTAGAAGAAAAATAAATTGACAATGTGCCAAGAAAGTGTTATAATTAACCTTTAATCCGTTTTGTATAGACTTGTAGTTCCCTATCGTTTAGTGTTGACAAACCCAATCATACATGGTATAATAGGTTTATAACTATAAGCGTTAGGAGGAATTACATGAGACTAACAGAACGTCATCTCATCAAACCGAATCACAAACTATATAAAGAGCTTGATGAATTGACATTCAAATCCAAGAACCTCTACAATCACGGCTTATATCTATACCGCCAGTCTTACTTCGAGTATAAGAAAGACCCAGAAAAACAAATTCTATCGTGGAGAGATATCGACAGAAACTTAAGACAACAATGTCACGAAGACATTCAAGCATTACCATCAAAAGTTGCGAATGCTGTATTGAAGAACTTAGGTGAGTCTATATCGTCTTACTGGACGTTGGTAAAATTAAAACGCGAAGGTAACTTGAATCAGAAACCGCGACTTCCTTATTATCTCCATAAGACGAGAGGTCGCTATCCACTATCATTTAACTATCAGACATTTGGTAAAGTGAGAGGTTCTAATAAAGAGTTAATCTTATGTCCAAAGGGTCTTTGCTTAAGAGTACCGACGAAAGTGGATAATCCTAAACAGGTTCGTATAGTACCGCATTATCGCAATTTCATTATAGAAGTGATTTATGAGGTTAATGAGCCTAACTTAAACACAACATCTCAGTATGCGGGTATAGATTTAGGTGTAGATAACTTTGCCACAGTTACGTTTTCTACAGGAGATAAACCTCTTCTTATTAAAGGTCTGGAATTGAAATCTATCAATCAAGGGTACAATCGGCTGGTTGCTAAAGCCCAATCGTTATTACCAGAAACCCAACAGACAAGTAAGTCCATCCACCGTCTTTGGTCACGCCGTTCATGGATTCTTCATACAAAAATCCATCAAATAACAGCATTTTTGACCTCTCTATTTGACGAGATGCGAATTGAAACAGTCTTTATCGGGAAGAATAAAAACTGGAAACACGAATTACCATTTAGTAACGTTGTTAAACAGCGATTTGCTTATATCCCTTATGAGACCTTTATTAAGCAGTTGAGTTATAAGTGCCAGCTCAGAGGAATTTCAGTTATTACACAGGAAGAGTCTTATACGTCTAAGGCTAGTTTCTTAGATAACGATGATATCCCGGTTTATGGTGAGGTTGAAAATCCGAGATTTTCTGGTCGGAGAATTAAACGAGGTATGTATCGCTCAGGTGATGGTCGACTGATAAATGCGGATGTCAATGGGTCTTATAATATTCTAAGAAAAGGAATGTTGAAACAGTATAAGGTGTTGCGAATTGATAATCCGATAATCCAACCTGTGGTAGTTAGAGAAATTGGTAAAAGACCAAATCAAAACTTAATTAACTTATATGTAACCCCAAACATTTAGTAAGGGGCTAGAGGTGTAGTAGGGCGCCTGTAACAGATATTACTGTTACGAATTAACGGTAACAATTGACTGTTTTTGCAACAGTTCGATACACCGAATAAACCTACTAGGATAACCTAATAACACAAGACAACTCCTTTCGGAATAAGGCTTGGCACAGGTCGGAAAAGAAACCATTGCGGTTTCTTTTTTTTTATTTTGTTTGCGTTTGTAGACATTTTATGGTATAATAAGTCTATACACGAAAGGAGACACTAAAATTGGTTAAACAGAGAACAAAACGACCAACCAACAAGCGCCCGGCAAAAGTCAAAGGTGCTAAACAAAAACGGTCAAAAGCTAAAAACAAACTGATGAAATTACGTGTGCCAACAAATCGTCAGGAAAAGTTAGTAGACCTTAAGGTTACCGGTGGTCATAACTTCTTGTCTAATACAAAACCAATCCTTACGGAAATTTACCCTATGAGACAATTAGGTGGTAATGAATATGAGGTGCTTGAACGCCCTGCATACGTTACAACCATATTAAAATTGGTACTCAAAATTAGACAAACAAAAGACCTAAGTGACTACTGGACACTAATATTATGGAATATTAACCAGCTCGGAATTTTACCACCTGAAGCAACGGTGACATTCGTACGAACTTTTGAAAGACGTGATGATGAAGCTATGAAAAAAGAAATCAAACGTCGTGGTAAAGGCGCTATGTATTTAACTAAAGATACGGGCGAAGACCAAGAAGACACGAATACGGCGTTAGACCATGATGCGCAACTTGCACTCAATATTAGACGCGGTGACCACGTGGTGGCATTCGGGGCAGAAGCACTAATTACAGCTCCAAACGACCAGATACTAGAAGAAGCTGTACAGGCGCTACAAGACTATATGAAAACGAATGAAGAAACCACTGGTCTATCATATGAAATCGACATTAATAAACAGTCACGCCCATTCCTACTTTACGGCCCTAACAAGGCGTCAGGAAATAGAGAGGTCTATTATGATATGACAGACTATGATGCTGGGTTGTCGGCACTGTTTGTTGATAGCGGGGGGGATAGAGCGCCTGGTAGTGAGGTTGTAGGTTACTCAGTAGGGAAACTTATTAGTTCGCACGCGGCATATAAATTTATTAACCCATGCTCACTATACATAGGAAATAATATTGAAAATAGAACATACACTATCGGGGATGAAGAGGGGATGGACATCCCGTCACAAACATACCTCGCAAAAGTTGCGTCTAGGGCGTATTTATTAGAAGGTCGTTCGGTGACACATATTGTAGCTGATGACCCGATACACGCCAAACATCTTATGGAACTCCCTATTAAGCAAGAACGTAAAGTACTAGTAGATGCGTCGAAAGGGTTACTGAACATATTAGAACCAATTAGAACTAAAGATTTGGACCAGTACCCTGAGCGGATAGTATCTAAATACAACATGCACCTTGAGAATATCATTAGGTTACTAGACCAATTTATAGAACATCAAGACGCTAAGGAAAAAGACGCATTTGGGAACGCGGCGAGATATATTCTCCAACAATTCTTCATTAACAAGAAATATTGGAGTAACGATACAGATAAAATTGAGAAGTTGAAACTATACGGGTTACACGACCAGTACGCAACACTTGATGTGTTTGGGGCTTATGTAGTTAACAACAAAACTACAAACTCCAACCCAAACTTTGTATCGGCACTAGAACAGCTCGATACGGTTGTTAACTCAAAAATACTTCCAGTTATTCCGTCACTCAAACGTAAAACAGACCCTATCATAGATAGATTGGTTAATGCACAATATCGTGTAGTTGACCTTACAGGTATGGGTACGGGGTCGATAGATGCACCAAACTCAGCGTTAAACGTTATGATGATTATGTATCTGAATGTTATACTTCCCGCATTACAAAATGGTGATGTGATTATGATACATGGAATGACATCAATGGCAAAACTAATGAGAACTATAACAAGTATGATAAGCGGTGCACAAAAGAATATAGATTTAGTCTTCACGGAAGGAAATGACTCTAATGGGCAAATAATGCTGAACATTATGGACAGACCGCTAGATTTCGCGATGGTTGACCTGTATGAAAATCGCACAGAGAAAGTACAGGAACAACTAGATATGGATGACGATTGGTGTAAGAAGCTTGAGTCTATTAAGTCAAGTTTCTTTGTCAAGTCGGGTCCAAGTGTGGACTTTATCAAACTGGATAAAATAATATAGGGACGGTGATTACTTGAAGAAAAAAATACTCGGAATTATTGCAGCCCTAACTATAGGATTATCGAGTTTTGGAGGGGTGACCTACGCGGGAGACTTCGACAATCTTGATGTCCCACAAATACTTCCGAATGCTTACAAAAAAGCCACTGAAAAAGTGGAGAATCATAAGAAAATAGGGCAAAAAAACGGTGACGCACAAGGTGGGCAAGAAGCTGCCAAAGCGGAAGAAGACAATATCAACGAAAAGATGAAAGGTCTCTTACAATCCGCAGGTTGGACTGCACCTACACTGTTTGTCGGGCAAATATCGGGTAATATATTCGATGGATATGCGGTAACTAATACAACGGTTACGCTAAGTACGGACGAACAAGAGTCTTGGAAAGCGCGTGGAGTTGACATGACGAGTTATCAAGCCTTTGGTGAAGCGTTAACTAACCTTCGAAGTCAATCGTGGGATAGGTCAACAAGTGAACTGAGTACTTCTGCAGTGGCGGACGGAGCAACCGCAGGGGCTACAGCATTATCGACTGCGGGGTTTAAATTCCTACAAAAATTTAATCCTGCACCTCTAGTAGCTGCGTTCTATAACGACTCATACCTTAACGACGCCAGATTCGGTGCTGGAAATAACATGTTTGTTAAACTAGTTAACTCAAACGTACACCTTAAAGAAGCTGTGACGTTCTTTGGGGCACCGACCAGTATAGGTATGTCACTGGGGTGGTTAATTACCTTCTCACTCATAATCGGACGAGTTATCGCCGGTGCAATCTATGCGTTATTCAATAACCAACGACATAACGGGCCAGGTATGATTTTACGTTGGTCAATATGGAAGATAATCTTAGTCTCAGCCGGTATACCACTTGGGGCGGTAGCGTTAACTGAAGGTCTGGGGACATTTTCAGACGTACTTAACGATAAAGAAAAGTTCGCTGACAATAAAATATTATCACAAAACTTAAACTTCGCCGACTGGTACAATAGTAACTTTGAAATTCCGGCAGGAACTACGATTACAGTGGATGACAACGGAAAATTCAAAATGAGCGCAGAAGCCATTAGTGCAATTAACTATAAGAGTTCGCGTAAAGTAATCGGGAACGACTCAAGTTCGACTGAGGAAATTGCTGACCGTATGGTTGATATGGCACAAAAAGATGGTAATAGAACAACTATCGCCTTCAACACGATGTTCAAGGATAATGAAAAAGTATCAAAAGCGCCGTTCACTAAGTTTGCGGACGCTCTAGTCTCTGGCTCTAAAGCAGAAGAGAAAAAAGAGGAGAAGAAGGAAGAGAAGAAAGACGGCGAAAACAAAGACGACAAGAAAGATGAGAAAAAAGAACAATCCAACGAGAAAAAAGAAGAGGATAAAAAACCTCTAGAAGACCTAAAAGAGAGTCCATATATCACAACACAAGGTATCAAAGCTGATGGTAAATCATTCACCGGTGGAAACGGTGGTATGAGTTCGTTAGCGGCCTACAACTTCATGATTACCGACTTTACCAAAAATGGTGCAAAAGTACGTACCAATGTTGGGCAAGTAGACTTCCCAACAGTCGCGATAGGTATTAATGATGAGGTAGTTGATATGAAAGGTAACGTTCAGGCACCTACATTCATACGAATCATCGCGTTGTTTAGTGTACTGATTACCGCGGTAGGTGTATTGGTAGGAATTATCAGCTCAGGATTCGGGTCACTATTCAAAGGTGCCGGTGGTGCAGCGATGGGTTCATCTAGAGGTATGGGTGAAATTATCGGTGGAGTAATCGCACTAACACTTGGGGTGTTTGGTATGTCGCTCATATTACAGCTTACCTTAGTTATGATTGACATATTATGGGACGTAATGGCCGGAATATTCTGGAGTGATGACCTAGATATCGTTGGTGAGGCACTTAAACCTATTACCGATGGTGTAAGAAAAATACCAATCATAGGTGGTCTGATTGCCGGAATGATGAAGTCACTAGCAAGCTTTATTGTCACCATTATGGCGATTATGGCACTTCCTAAGATGCTTAAAATACCGATTCAAGGGTACGGTGCGTGGATACAAGGTATCCCGGAAACGCTTGGTGAGAAACTACAGTTATGGGAGAATAACTGGACAGGGGACTATCAAGCAGGTCGCACAAACATGTCTAAAATTGGGCACAGCACTAAAATTGGTGAGAAGATGCGTCAAGAGCGTAGTGACAGAATGAACTCGAAACGAGAGAAACAAAGAGAGCGTGGAAGTCATGTTAAGTCGGCTATGATGATGGCGGCAGGAGCGGCAGCAACGTCGCTAGGTTCAAAAATAGCAGGTATCAATCCTGCAGACCCAGCACTGGCAAATGACCCAAGTGCAGAAGGGGTACAAAATGCAGACGGTAGCTCAGTTGACCAAAGCAGACAAATTAATGAAGGTGGAACTCAACACGCACATGCGGGTGACGATAAACATCTTAACCAGGCGTCTACTACGGAAAATATGACTAACCAAGAGCATGGATTCAACCAAGAAAATTCAGAGAACTTTAACAACTCGGATAGTAGCGAAGTGGCAAATACCAATACACAAGTGGATTCAACACTTATGGAAGCTGGTGCACAAAGAGCTATGGACGGTGGACAAAGTCTAGTGGGTGGAAAAGAAGCTGGAGCGGTTGCTGGTGGAATAGCGGCGGCGAGTGTAATCAACAATAGTAACGCTCACCAAAGTAATCAGCACCACCAAAACAAATCACTTAACAGTGACAACTCACAAGTTAAGCAGGTTGAAGGTAACAATACTAGTAATGTCAATAACCAACAAGGTGGTACTAAAGTTGAGGCAACAAATGTTGCAAACAACAAGTCGGATGCTAAATCAACAAGTAACGTAAGTGGTGGAACTAAACGTGAAAACACACAACTCAATGTTGGTGGTGCTAATACTCAAAACAAATCATTGGCACAAAGTGTCGCGAATAATAGTTCGAAAGTTAGTAATACAGGTACTCAAACAAAAGCACAAGGAGCAAAAACACAAAGCCCTAATGCGCAGGTATCTAAAGTACCAACAAGTAGAGCTGGGCAAGCCAAAACAAGTGCTAGACGTAGTACTCCAGCAGGTAGATTTAGACAAGCAGTTGGTAAAGGTCTAATGAATGCTGGTGGACATACAACAGGTAAACAAGCACGAACAGCTCTGACACACGCTGCGGCAACAAGTGTTGGTCTTGGAGCGTTTACTAAAAACGCTGCACAATCGGCTGTAGAACAACGTAACGATACGTTGGTTGCGAATGGTATGAGGGTATCGGATAACATCAACTTCATGGGTCCTGGTAACAGGGAACAAAGTGAAAGACGCGCTGAAGCGAGACTTAAGAGTCGTGGAATCATCCAAAGTAATGGGCAATTCACACCTCAACATCAGGCTAGACTTGATAGACAAGATAATCGCTCAACGTACAAAACGATGGCTAACAGTGATAGACACAATACACCGCAGACTGTTGCGAGTAGACCATCAATTGGTCAACAAGTAAGTACACAAACAAACAGACAGTACAAACGCGCGGAAACAAGAAGCCATAGACGTTCATAAAACGCACATGGGTAGCGTACAGTCGCCTAGTATATACTAAACGTGAAAACGAACTGTACCATATTCATATAAACACATAAACGAACATTTCGTGTGCAAATTTAGTTTACAAATGTGGATGAATGTGTTATAATAATACCAAGGTAGAAAAACAACAAGAAAGGAAACATATAATGACAGCATTATTAGGTATGTTAAATAGTAAAATCGTAGGTTCGGTAGTAGCGCAAGAGATGTTACTCGGGTCTGGTGGATGGAGCGGATTCAGAACAAAACTTGAAGAGTGGTTCCTACACGGATTAGGAGGAGAAGGTGCCGCTGGTATAGGTATCGCAATTGCCGTAATGGGTATTGTTGGTGCGGTAGTATCATTCTTCCTACACAGAGCCAACCCGCAAACGAGATTCCCTGGTTGGGTAACTATGTTACTAGCAGGTGTTGCCGGAGCTATGATTATCGGTGGGGTAGAAAAACCACTTGAATTACTTAAAGAAGCCGGTAACTGGGCATATGAGCTACTAGGCCTATAACATAAGAAAGTCCGATTTATCGGACTTTTTTTTCTTGCATTATTGGGATATGTGTGTTATAATGAGTATAAGGGAAAACCTAACTATATTGAAAGGATGAAATAAATGAGAATACTTAAACGAACAATCGTTGCCGGAGCGGGTATCGCTGGTTTAACAGGGTTATCAACAACAGCTCAAGCTGATACAGAGGTTGTTTCTAACCACCTAGGTCAGGGTGACGGAGAACTAATTAAAGGTGATAAAAGTGCACAGAAGGCTGCGGACGAAGTCAACCGTGCTGTAGATAACTTACAACGAGAATTCACCTTTGTTAAAGTTGAGGGTACAGGAAACCTCACTAAAGAACAATTAGAAGCGAAAAAACAAGAATTCAGACAGGTACAACTAGCGCTGAATGAATTAAACGTAGCAATCCAAAACGCAGAAGCGAAAGGTATGACAGTTACGGAAGGTGAAGTTGTTACTTCATTGAACGAATTAAATACAAAATTATCTGATATTCAGACTACTATCAGTAAAGTCCAATCACCACAAGAATTAGCTAATGTGCAAGATGCAGTGCGTGACGCGAATGCGCAAATTGCTAAAGCTAAACAAGCGTTGGTAACACACGCTAAAGATGGTATTTTAGGTAATTTAAACGCGGTGCATGTTAAAGCTGAGTCGGCTAAAGATTCGGGACTGACTGTAGACACTACTGCTACAAAAAGAGTGAACGTAGTTACCGAAACAACTGAAACAAAACCTACAACACAGGTTAGTAACATTAGGGAAGCTAGTCAAAAACGTGACCAAATCTTAGCCAAAGTTAACCAGATTGCGCAAGAAAACAGTAAAGTTATTGATAAGTCAAAAACATATAAAGACAACAGTATCAAGAACATTGACGCCATTAGCGGATGGATTAAATCTGAACAAAATAAGGCTAACAATGTACTTGGTGAGGTAGAGAAAAACTCTACAGCAATTAAAGATTTTAACGACTACAAAACAGCGCAAGTAGCTGAGTTGGAAAAAGCTAAGAAAACTGTAACTGACTCGACTCGTACATCTGATGAGAAAGCTAAACTGATTGAGAAAATCGACGAAGCTATTAAGAACATCAAGGAATCAACTGTAACGCCAAAAGCAAATGCAGGAACAACTGTGCAATCAATCGGTGAAGTAGATTTCGGTAATATTGGTCGTGACCCTAAAGAAGTAGAAGCTTTAATGGCTCAAAAATCAAAAGAAATTGATAACGTTATTAAAGACGCTACTGCGAAATTAGGAAGCTCTAATACGGGTGTAATGACTAAGATTAAAACAGAGGTTGACGCTAATAAATCTGCGATTAAAACATTCATTGACGGATTAGCTAGTGGAAAAGGTTCTGGTGGTTCACAAATTGATGAAGCTTGGTTAAATACACGACCAATTTATAGTGGTGACACTTCAGGGGAGTACAAGAAGTATGTTGAAGCAGCGCTTAAACAAACTGCGGAAAGTACAGAAGGCGTATTCACTGGGTCACAAGAACTCGGTCCGAACATGACGCTGAAATACGCGAAAGAAGGTAAATCTATTGCCAACATCGCGGCAGCGCAATGGATGGATGATAGTAAAAAAGGTCGTGACGGTGTGTTTGGTTCAGTAATGGTTCCAAGTAAGAACATCAACGACTTTGTGACAGTTCGTGGTACAAAAGCGGCTAACTCACAAAAATTCAAAGGCGGAGCACAAGGTATTTTAAACCATATCGCTTCAAAAGCATGGGTTTCTGGTACACAACGTCATAACATCTATAAAGAAGCGGTATTTGCCGACATCAAAAACCAACATATCGATTACGTTGGAAATGAGAATGTGTTCCTAGTGGCGAGTTACCAAGACCATGTAACATTCGACTTCAAAGATTCGTATGTGACATATGATGCGAATGGTAAACCTAAAACTTACCCATTATCATTAACACTGCACGCTATGCCATTTAACGGTTCTAAATGGCCAAATGACTTACCAGGTAACAGTAGACTTATGTTCCTGTACTACATATCAGTAGACCCTAAAACAGGTAAAGTATTAACTGGTGTGGGTTACTACCGTCACATCCAAAGTGCGACTGGGCACAATGGTGGAGGTGGTTCTGCCGGAGAATTACGTCTTGGGGTAAATAGCGGAAACGCTGGTGAATATAACGACACAATCACACTTCAAGGGCAACGTTTACTATCACCAATCGCATATAGTAGCCCAAGCGCTAACCCATATACTAAAGTAGGTTTATGGACAACATTTGATGTTCGTGTAGATGAATCTGCGGGTGACGGAGCTAAACGTTCACCGCTATACATAGGGGATATCGATGATAATCAAACATTATATGTATACAAAGAAACACACGGTACAAACACTGATATCATCCTATCAGGTAATGATGCGCCACAAATTCGTGATGGTGGAGAGTACGGTTATTACGCTTTAGATACACACGTACCGAAAAGTAATGGTTTAGCTGCACATGCGAACCTTGATAAAAACTCAGCAATGATTACTGGGCAAAGTACAGTAGGTATCGGTCACGGTGGTTGGTATCAAAGTATCGACGTTTCACTATTTAACCCATGGGGAATTATCGGTGGAGCACCGTCACTAAGCGTTAGAAAAATTAACGAAGAAGTGGATACATTCAATATCACTACACCTACAGCAAAAGCTCATACAGAAGGTGAATATACGGTTAAAAACTATGTGGCACCATTAGCTACAATACCGGCACATAATCCATCAGTGATTGAAGTACCTAAATATGAAGCTACGTTAACTCGTGCGGTGGCACCAGAGTCACCAGATAAACGAGTGGCATCTAACACGTCTCTAGTGGTTAGAAAAGTTGGTGATGATATTCGTAAGAGTGGTTCAGGAAACTCATTTGTAGTGCGACAAACTAATAAAGAACGAATTAGTGCGTCAGGAAACTCATTAGTAGTACGAGTTATCGACAAGAACCAACGTTCAGCTAGTGGTAACAGTTTCGTAGTACGTACACTGGAACCAATCGCAAAATTATCAGGTAGTGGAAACACATTAGTAGTTAAAGACGTTGACAACACGGTAAAGTAACCAACAACACCGTGAAAACAACAGTACACGTTGACCCGGCACTGAAAAGTGTCGGGGAAAACGCCCTTAATTCTTGGAAACAAGCATTAAGTAAGCACGGTGTTGACCTTGAAATTAAATATGACAAGCTACAAAACGGTGTTGATATATCAATATTAAATGCTGATAACGTAACGACTCGACTTGATAACACCGAAGACACTGTTGGTGTATCAAACGATAGCGACTTTGAGATGAAAGAACTCGCTGGGCTAACAGTCAAAACGGCAGGAATCAGTATAGTTGATGTTGATAAGGACGACAAATTAGTTAAAGACAATTCGATTAGCGAAGCGTCGCTCATTAGAAAGGCTAAATACGTAGTACAAATTAATACAGAAGCTCTTAAGAGTGACAAAGAAATAGAAAAAGTACTAAAACATGAACTTGGTCATGTATTTGGATTAGAGCACGACAACAGCGACAGTCTAATGACGACGTACTACAACGACCCTGTATTTACAGGAGAGATTTCAGACAACGCGGCCAAAAAAGCGGCTGAAAATATCCGTAGTGGAAAATTCTGTGATTGCCCAACGTGCGCAGGTAAAGTTAAGGTATCTAAACAATCACATGACATTAGACGATATCTTAGTCCTGGTAAACAAGTAGCGGTTAATTACGGAGAATAATATTAAGAGTCGGTCATACCGGCTCTTGATTTTTGTTTGAGTTTGTGATATAATAAAGGTATTAGACGAAAGGACGATGTCGAATGAAATTAGTATCGATTTATGAATCAGCAGAATATGAGTCACGTGCAACTTTGCGTAAGGCTAATAAACAGCTGAAAAAGATTAATAAACTAACAGATGTATATAGAAATAAGACGGACGAACAAATCAAACAAGCAATTGATGCGTTACGTCCACAATTTGATATTAAAAACAAAAAACATATAGTACACCTTTACGCGATGGCGCGTGAGGTCACTTTTAGACTTTTGGGTAAATTCCAATATGATGTACAGGTATTAGGTGGGCTTGCGGCCTTAGAACGTAAGATGATACAAATGTCCACCGGTTCGGGTAAAACTATCACCTTAATTCTCCCTGTAGTCGCATTCGGAATGACAGGTAAAGGGTGTAACGTACTTACGGTAAATGAGTACTTAAGTGAACGTGACTGGAGAGAAACAAAACCAGTCTACGACTTCTTTGGACTGACAAATGCTTATACTAACACTGATATGTCAAATGAGGAACAACAGCAAGCTTTTGACTGCGACATTACATATAGTACGAACAGTACACTTGGGTTCGCCTATCTTAACTCAAATCTTGCGACAGGTATCCAACACGATATTAAAATTATACAACGACCGCTACACGCGGCAATTATCGATGAAGCTGACCAAATTCTTATGGATGACGCTCGTAATCCGCTAATTATAGCACAAGGTGTAGATACGACAGACGAAATTAGTTTTGTAGAGCATAATGGGGTTAAATATGAAACAAAGGATATAATAGCCAAACTCCAAACGCTCAGATATATGGAACGTGATGAAGAAGACCCTCGTGGTGGACTTATAATTGGTGAAAAAGCGTGGGACGAGATACAAGAGTTACTCGGTGTTGACGATAGTGTATTCTCAAATGAGAAATTCATGCATATCATACAATGTGCGTGTGACGCTATATACAAACATACCATATACGAAGACTACACGGTATCAAAAGAACCTGACCCGGATAGTGGAAGTAGAATTATACTTATAGATAAGGCGACGGGTCGACTTAGCCACGGGCGTACCTTATCTGACAACATGCACGCGTTTGTAGAACTTAAAGAAGGTGTCTTCACGGGTAGTGGAAGTGAGAGTGCAATCCAAATCACATATCAAATATTGTTTGGATTATTCGAACATATAGCAGGGGTGACAGGTACTCTTGGTACTTCGTATAAGGAGTTCTACGATATTTATGAAGCGGGGGTTGTAGTTATTCCTGACCGATTCCCGAACCAACTCAAACAATATACGAACCTATACCATACACACCACCACATGATAGAAGATTTGGTCAACAAGGTTATCTATTATCAAGCACAAAAGAACCCGATACTTATCGGTTGTCCGTCTGATAATATCGCGAAAATGGTGTCTGATATACTTAAGACGCGTGGTCTTAAACACCATTTACTAGTATCAACGGACGATAACGAAGAGGTTATTATTGAACGTGCTGGAAAACCTAAATCTGTCGTGGTGACAACCGATATAATGGGTCGTGGGACTGACATTAAAGTTGAAGATACGAGTTATAAACGTGGTTTAGTAGTACTGCAAGTTGGGGCTCGTCCAAATTCAAGGGTTGAAAGACAGTTCGCAGGACGCGCAGCGCGACAAGGTGAGCCAGGGATTTATCATAGGTTGCTATGTGTTCCTGAACTTCAAGATATGGGTGTATTCGAGAGTCAAATGAAACTTATCCGTAAATACGAGAGGGAATATAGACAATATATTCAGGGTGTATACAACGGGGATATTCTAATGAACGGACACGCTGAGTATTATGATGAAGTTGTTAGTCAAATAGACGACGCACTCAAATGGGTAGAGTCAAGTGGTAGTAGTCAACGTGTGCAAGAATATAAGATGTCGTCAATTACAGATTTAATTCAGGTTGCAACGGTGGCCAAACTTGACGAATACCGAAGCGTACTTAAACGCTCACTCGAAACACAAAGTGAAAAGGAAATTAGACATCTAATAGCGAAGCTCACACTACCAGAAGCTTCACGTACGAAGTATAAAATCAGACACCAAGAGGGTAAATTACAAAACATCCCACTCAGGGATATGCAGGAGATGTTGCTGAGCTTTATACAACACTTGGCGACTGAAACGCTACAAAAAATCAGAGAATACTCAGATGGGGCGCTAAGAACTGCGCGCATGACGGGTATATCAAAAATGGAAGTCAAACCTGAGGATTACATGAGTAGACTCATGCTTGACTACATGAAACAAATCGAGTCTGATTTTTGCATACATATAGAAGGTTTAGATTAGAAAGGAGATACCACGAGCCCTTGATTTTTATTTACGGTTGTGGTATAATTATAATATGGATAAACACATATACAAAGAATATCTTATTATCGCAATCGGATTCATTATGATAATAGTGTCATTATTCGGGTATTTATTCTTGAGGGATACGAGTACGACACCAACGGTGGACGGTAAGACTCCGGTTGTGAAAACAATAAACAAAACAGTGATTAACACGGAAAGGTAGTGTATAATGGAATTCAACGCAGTAGTGGAATTGAACAAAACACAGGTGACAGAACCTGAACTAACTCCGAAGGAGTCAAAAGATGATAAAATCGCTGAATTACTAGGACGACTTAGTGAAACGGCGCTTGAACTTAAACGATTAATGGGGAAAACAGATGAAACTAATTAATATAGGAGAAAAAGGATACTTAGTAGACATCGATAAATTCAACAAAATACAAACTGAGGAAGATTGCCTGAAACTTCTTGAGGAACCACTAGTAACGCGAACTCACGATAATTTAGTAGTTGACGAAGGTAGTTATAGAATCTTGGTTCAGAGAAAACGTGAGTCATTAATCAAAAAGACTTCTGACAAGCAAAAAGAAATCAACCAATTACGTGTAGAGCTAGCTACAGCACGACGTGCTTTGAAAGATGCATCGGAGATTGGAGAACAAATCGATAAGATGGACGGGCAAATACGCCTACTACAAGCGAAACATGAAGCCGAAATCAAAACAATCAAAGACGCTCATCAACAAGAGATTGCTGAAGTGGAACATCGATTCGAAGCCATAATTGAACAAAAAGACAAAGAGCTAGACGAACGTGAAGTTGGAAACAACGAACTTATCGAGTCACTAAAAGAAGAAAACGAACGACTCAGAAAGGTTGAGGCGGCATACGGTGTACAGATTACACATATCACCAAAGCTCACGAAGAGCGTGCTTGTAACTTTGACAGAGCAAAACAACGATATAAAGACAAAATTCACAGCCTTGGTCAACAATTAGAAACAATCACCAAACATAAAAAAGAATTAGAGAATAAGATAGAAGAAAACCAGGCTCTTATCGAAAAACTAAGACAAAAACTAGATGCGCGTGATGAACAAATACAACAATTCAAAGTCAACAAAGAAAAATCAGACTTTGTAATCCACAAGGCTAGTGAATATTACGATGACTTTACGGAATTCCTAGAGATAACAGGAAATGAATTCAATAAGGAATTTGACGAAGAATAATAGAATAGGTAGGTTAAGATGGTAGTACAAATAAACACAACCCCGAACGAACTGACATTTGAACAAAATCAATTGTTGGTAGCTGGGTCAAAAATGACATTTGCGGATATTTATCAAACACAAATCGGTCTACAATTAGTAAGAGGTAAATATTACAAAGCAAATGAAGTAGACAGAGTGTTTGAGGATATCAACAGGGTGCTCAAACAAATATCCGAACACGGACACGCACAACACACTCGTCTGACAGAAGTTAGACAAGAGGCGCAAGAAGCTAAAGATGAAATAGTGACACTGCAAGAAAAGCTCAAAACTAAAGAGTCACAATTTAACGAATTCGTACAAAAAGCCGGACAGAAGCTTTTCACACTCCAAGATGAAGTTGAGAAACTCAAAAAACAACTAGCAGAAAGCGAAAACGCTCGGTTCGAATTAATTTCACAAATAAATCCAGACTAGCTCTTGCATTTGTGATTCAAATGTGTTATAATTAAACTAATGAGGGGTTACCCCAAAAACTTAAGAAAGAGGAAAACAAAAATATGCAATTAAGAAAAACAACATCAAAAGCGCTGGTAAGCCTTATGAGTATCAGCACTGTGAGTTCGTTAGCGGTACAATACGCTAGTACAACAGCATTAGCGGAGACAACTAAGCAAACGGCTGAAGGTTATGACTTAACTAAACAAGCTACAACAGCTCCATTCCCAGTTATGTTCGATAGACCATCAGGTGTAAACGCTGCTGCATTATCTGGTGCAATTCGTTCATTAGGAACTGACGCTGAATTATACAAATCAGCAGTTAAAGCGGTACCGGAATTAGCAGACGGGGCTAAAATGAATCGTCTATTAACAGACGCTTTAGGGTCAGACGCGAATGCTAGTGCGACGGCTAAGGCTACAATTGTTAAATTAATCAACTGGTATAACACTTTAGGTGGTACAAAAATCACTACACAATCTGGTGCTGAGTACACTGTAGAAAACCTAGACCAACCAATCAACACAATCGCTGTTGGGTTTGCCAAAGATAAAACAGTAGAAGCAAGTAAATTAGTACAAGATAAATTCGGGTCAGTTAAGACTACTGGTGATGTAATGAAAGCATTAGATAGCTATGTACCGGGAGTATCTGACGGATTCAAAAAAGCATTTGAAGCTTATAAAGCTAAAGTTGACGCTCCGAACGCGGATATTGCTAAATTAAGTGAATATGGGGAACTTAAACCTGTGTTAGACGCTTATGAAGGTATGTACGCTAAGGGTGCGGCAGAAATCCGTAAAACAATCCTTAACCAAACTAACTCTACAGAAGCTGCGGTAGCGTTCTTCGAATCTGCAGTAATTACAGGACGTGTGGATAACAGTGATGGTGGTAATACGAACCAAAACACACCTGAACAAAAAGACGTTAAAACACGCTGGGTAGACGAAAGTGGTAAAGATTTAACAGACCCTGAAACAGGTAAAGAATACAAAGGTGAGAAGAAATTCGAAGGCTACACTCGTACACACGACAAGACTGAAAACGGAGTTCGTACTCACTATTATGTGAAAAACAAAACACCTAAAGCTATCACATCATGGGTAGATGAACAAGGTAACAAATTACAAAACGATAAAGATGGGGAATTCCCAGATAATGATGGTGTATCAGATATCAAAGGATACAAACTTATCGAAACTAAAACTGAAAGAGACTCTGACGGAAACGTTAAAGTTGTAAATAAATATAAGAAAGTAGCACCTAAACCGGATACTTACTGGTTCGGAGATGATGGTTCTGTACTTAAAGAAAAAGCTGTAGAACAAACATTACCAGACACTGATGGTGTATCAGACATCCCTGGATACCAAGTGATTAAAGTTGTTACAGTTACAGAAGCTGACCTAGGTCAAGGTGGTAAATTCAAAGATTCAACATTCAAAGTTGGGGATACAATCAACATCTATAAAAAAGATGCACCAAAAGTAGACCCTGAAAAACCACAAACTAAAGTGGTAACTAAATGGGTTGAAGACAAAACTAACAAAGAGTTACAACCACAAAAAGACGGGGCACACCCTGATAACGACGGTCAGTCTGATATCAAAGGATACGTATTAGTACGTACAGTTACCGACACAACAGGTAATGTGACTAACGTTTATAAAAAAGCACCAACAACTGTATGGGTAGAAAAAGACACTAACAACGTACTTAAAGACAAAGTTGAAGGTACATACCCAGATAACGATGGTACATCGGATATTAAAGGGTACAACTTAGTTAAAGTTGATACAGATAAAGACGGAAACGTGACTAACGTATACGAAAAAGTTAAAGAACCTACAACTCGTTGGATTGAAAAAGGAACTAACAAAGAGTTCAAAACTGAGAAAGGTTCACACCCAGATAATGACGGAGTATCTGATATTAAAGGATACCGATTAGTTGAAACTACTACAGATGGGGACAAAAACGTAACTAACGTATACGAAAAAGAACCTGAAGCGAAAAAACCTACAACTGTATGGGTAGAAAAAGATACTAACAAAGTACTTAAAGAAAAAGTTGAAGGTTCATTCCCAGACGAAGACGGTACATCTGATATTAAAGGATACACTTTAGTGAGTGTAGACAAAGATAAAGATGGTAACATCACTAACGTGTATGTTGAAGAGTCTAAACTTATTACACACTGGGTTGACGAAGACGGAGTTCGTTTAGAAGATGACGAAGTCGGAAAAGAATTCGGTAAACAAAAAAATATCAAAGGTTACACTCTTAAAACTACATTAGAGTCTAAAGATGGAAAACAAAAATACTACGTATACAGCAAAAACAAGGAGAAAACTCCAGCCAAGGCTACTCCATCGACACCGGCTAAACAACTTCCTAATACAGGGGATACAGCAGGTGCAGGTGTACTAGCAGGTATTGGTGCCATTGCTGCAGGATTCCTAGCTCTAACAAGACGTAAAGAGTCTAAGAAAGAGTCTAAGTAATAGAATAACGAGTCGGTTCTCCGGCTCGTTTTTCGTACAAAAAATCCGAACAAGGCTTGCATTTTGTCTCAAAGTATGATAAAATAAAGGTATAACAATGAAGAAAGTGAGAATCATAAATGGTAATTATCAAGAAATATGCACTTGCTGGGGGAGCTATTACAGGTCTATCAGCATTAATTAGTGGACAACAAGCTAGTGCTGATACGGAAACAACAGGTCATATCGATGTGAGTGTTGACCACTCTAATTTAGATGAGGCCGTATCACATGCACAAAGCGCTGGTATTAAAGTAAATAGAACAGAAACAGAAGTACTCACTGGAGATGCTAAACAAACGGCTGAAAATATCGCCAAAGCTAAAGAATATTACAAAACTCAAGCTGAGAAAATTGAAGCTGAGGCACAAAAAGTTCTGAACAGTGGTGCTGAACAAGAACAAAAAGCTAAGAAAATGAAACAAGACGTTAATAACGCCAATGGTGTTATGACAGCGTTACGTAGCAACTTAGCAATTTATGGACAAACAGCAACAGCAACATCTAAAGAATACAGCAAAGCTGAATATGATAAATCAGTAAAAGAAATCAAGGACGCTCTTGAGGTTGGACGTAAGTACAAAACTATTAAAAATGAAATCGCTGATTTCAATACACACCAAAACGCTTATACAAGTTTCCAATCACAAGCAGACGCTGGAAATATTAATCTAACACGTGAGATTGTCAGAGTATCTAACGTTGGTGATACGGCTCAATATATTAGCAAAATTGATCAAGCGTACAGCGACTTACAAGCTCATATTCGTAACACAAGTACTGCCTCAGGTACAGCTACGGAAGCAAGTAAACCTACATTTACACTATACGATATAGTGGTAGATGACGCGTTAGTTGCCGAAGTGAATAAACCAGTTGCGATACCAACATGGACTGAAGCACCTGTTGAGATTTCTGAAAAACCAGTACTAGAGTACAAATACTTTGATATTCGTAGTACTCCAACTTCAAAAACAGGTGTAGTTAACGCCGATACGGAAGTTGTAACTGATAAAGAAACTAAAGAAGACGGAACAAAAGTGTACCAAGCACTTAAAAACCAAGTCGTGGGTGTAGTTGGAGAAAACGAACCACTTCCAGACGGTCGATTTGATAAAATTCATAATATCATCACAGAATTCACATTACCAGAAGGTGTAGAATTAGATGAAACTATGAGTAAATCTACTGATGAGTGGAAATTCTCTTATGATAAAGAACGTAGAGTAGCACGATACGAAGCGACTAACCGTTACTTACTACAAGTTAACAACAAACAAAATGTACGACCAGGAACGGTTGTTGGTACAGTATCTGGAGAATGGCACTATACAGCGCCTGGTATATACCTAAAAGCGACTGAAGATGATAAACAATATGTAGTAAAACAATCTACACTTATCAACGATGAGTATGCGACAAACGCTAAGAATATTGTTATTCAAACTAATGCTGCAACTCCTGAAAAACACAATAAGGATGTTAAGGGTGTAGTAATCGACGGAAAAACTGTATGGTATGGAACGACAAATAACTACCACATCTCTTGGGATTTTGACCAATACAAAGGGGTTAACATAGATAAGAAAATGCAAGAAAAAGGACTATTCGTAGCCGACTATGCACCATTTGATGTGTTAGAACTTGCAGGAAACCCAACAATCAAACACAACGGTAAAGTTATCGCAACGGGCCAAGACGATGGGTCGTTCGTAGACGAAACAGGTACTGTAATTGATGGATTAAATTGGTCTAAAGTGGATTCAATCGAAGGTATTGAAGAAAAAGGTTCGGCTATCAAGGTCGGAATTACTGGTTTTGACCACCCATGGTATAAAGAGTACGTGGAAAAAGGTGTTAACCTTGAAGTACTAATTCCGATGAAAGCAAAAGTTATCGATAATACACCTAATGAGCAAGGTGGTACATATGGTGGACAAGAGTATAAAAATGTAGCGTACCAAAGTGACTTCGGTAATGTATACAAAACAAATGAAGTAGTTAACCGTACACCTATTACAGACCCTCGAAAAGATGCTGTAGTAGCTGTAAGTGACCTAACTTCAATGGACCTTAAGAATAATCCAACAGCTACAATAGAGAAAGGAACGTATTTCCAATACCGAGCTAAAAGTTCAGTATTAGACGGTAAAGCTATCCACGACTTCATAATGGATTCTTATACTATGAAAGATACATTCCATGAAGCTGACCAATACGACGGAATCTACTACGCTGAAACGAACTCTGATATTCACTTCAAAGAAGGAACACCTTTATATAACCGTTACAAAGCAACTAAAGGTGTAATGTCTGCGAACTCAGATATTACTAAGTTCACAACACAAAAAATCGCACGTAACGTATCGGTGGACGAAAATACAGCAACAGGATTAGTTGATGCTGCGGATACACGAGTAACTAAAGTGGAATTAGATTTCGATGCCGACTTCTTGGCACAAATCGACTTCACTAAATCTAAGTTCTCAGTAGATACATTCTTCCAAGTTAAACGTGTGAAAGATGTGCAAGGTGTTACAAACATCGTCGAGGAAGTAATCAATGGAACATCATTTGGTTCTAACGAAACAAAAACAAACACTGGTAAAGCTAAATTAGACGAAGCTGTTGCTAAAGTTGAAGAAAATGTCAACAACAAAACTAAGGAAGTATTAAACAACCTTGAGTCTGTACGTAAAGAATTGGAAGCTAGTAGAACATCACTACAAGATGAAGTGGCTAAAAACTCACTATCAATCAAACAACTATTTGAACGTACTGAGAAGGTAGAAGGAACTGTTGAAAAACACGACCAAATCATCAACTTACATACTGAGGCGCTTAGTGTTGTTAGTAAAATTCAAGATACTCATGAAAAACGTATCAATGAATTAGGTGAAAAAGTGAAAGAAGAATTAGCGTCTATGACTATCTACGCTGACGAAGTTGTTACTGATAGTCTGGCTGTTGATTACGCTATCAACCACGGAGTTGTACCGTCATCTATTAGAGAAATAAGTGTAACAGACTCAGGTCACTACACTATTAAGTACAACGCAAACATTAAAGCCGTGACGGGGTCTAAAGAAGCGACAACTAATACAGCAAACATCGACAAAGTTAAGAAAGCTCAACCTGAAAGATTCAGTAAATATGAATTCTATACTTACACATCTGAAAAAGACGTACGTAAAGCATTAGCTGACTACGGATACGCGGGTGAAAAAGTTAAAGAAATCAAAGCTGAAGGTAACAAGTTTACTGCAATCGTTGACTTAGGTCGAACAGGTGAAACAGTTGTAATTCCGAAAACAACTGAGGATGCGGGTAAAGCTGGTGAAACTGTGGAAACACCAAAATCACCACAAGAACCAGGAAAAACTGGAGAAGTGGTAGAAACACCACAAGAACCAGGAAAAGCTGGAGAAGTGACAGCGACACCTAAAAACCCAATTGCTGAACCACGAGTGGACATCACTCCAGGTAAATCTGGTGAGAAAATTCAATTACCAGGTGATGGGGTAAAACCTGAAGTTAAAAACGGTGTCGGAACTAAAGTTGAACTACCGGGTAAAGAACTTAAACTTACTCGTAGTATCGAGGATATAATTAAATCGCTAATCTAAGCGAACTAAGTAGAAAAAGGTGAAGAAATACTTCACCTTTTTCTACTTTTATGGTATAATAGAGTTAGAATAAAACGAAAGGACGTTATTGAACGATAGGTAAGGAATGTGCCAACTTACAAATACAATAAGCAATACGGGAAGTTTAATGAGGTCAAACCTAATGAAGGTACATCACTACTCATTAAACAAATCCTTAACTCAATGATTAAAATTGCAGACGATTATAATCTGACCCCGTTGGAAGTTGTGAGTCTATTAGATTCACAAATTCACGGTAGTTACGAACGAAGTGATGAATTAGTTAAAATATACGTCAAATTCGAAGGTCGCCATAAAGAATTCGCACAAGGTGTTGGTGGGTATAGATTCACCATTGCGACTATTATGGATATGGTGCTCCGAAGCAATACAACAATGCTCGGGTTTATTGGTAAAATCGGACTCATAAGACGTCAGTTATTTACCAGTGACGTACCGACAATCGATGTTGCTGAAGTAATTAAAGAGACTGAAGTGGAAAAACCAATGGTTAAGAAACCTGAGGTTAAGAAACAACAACCTAAAGTCAAAAAGCAAACACCTAAAGTGGTGAAACAATCACCGAAAGCGAAGAGTGATGTGGAAACAAACCCAGCACCAAAAATGGAGACTATCGAAGACGACGATAACAAAGGAAAGGACGGAAATGTAGTAACAACTAACCCGTTACTAGATGACTTTATGTAGAATGGATTACAATCAAATAATTGACCAAAATATACGGACATATCATGAACATGTCCACGAATACCCTACTCTACAGCGTGCGGCAACACCATTAGCGCGTCCGTCAGCTCCGATTTTAGGTAGGGAAATGGGTGAGATACGTAAGAAATTACATAACCCCGAAAAAGCCAATATTGCATTACTGGGTGAGCCTGGTACAGGGAAAACTGCCGTGATGCAAGGGTTTGCGTACAATGAAAATTCAACACAATACTTAGTATTGTCTGTCGATGTAGAACGATTAGTTTCATCAGATGGCGATAAAGATACAGAAATGGCTAGAGGTTTACAAGACCTGGCTCGTGAGACAAGTGAGTACACACGAACGCATAATGTAATAGTGATACTATTCATGGATGAGTTTCACAGGATTGTTATGGTGTCGGAAGCTGCGGTTGAGGCACTTAAACCAATACTTGAAAAATCGGCATATAACGGGTTCAGGATTGTTGCGGCGACAACTTTTGAAGAGTACGAAAGATGGATAACGCCGAATAGGGCTCTGGACCAACGTCTATTACGAATGACATTACCAGAACTGGCTCGTGCTCAGGTTATTAAAATATTACAATCAAGAGCTGAAATGTATGGTGTTGCTGACCAAGCCGAAGACGGGATTTATGACCAAATATATGATACTTCAAAACGTATCCTTATATCGAACGCGCAACCACGTGCGTCTATCGATATGTTAAACAATATGATTGGGGAAATCGTAAGTAGAGAGTACATGGAAGACGGGAAATTATATCGTGAATACTCGACATGTGAACAACTTAATATTCCTAGTGACAAGGTATTATCTAGACCAATCCTTAACCGTGTTGTTAAGGGGGCGTTTGGGATAGATATCGACCATAGAGTATCGGCTAAAGATTTAGAACGAGCACTCAAGACACGAATATTCGACCAAGATTACGCGGTCTATTCGGTCATGAACAGGTTCAAAATTATGATGGCGGGATTTGCTCAACCAAACAGACCGTCAGGGTCGATGTTACTTACAGGTCCGACGGGGACTGGTAAAACTGAGCTCGTTAACGTTATTGCAGAGACACTAAATAGACCATTAGAGAGGATAGATATGTCAAGTTATCCAAACCCTGAGGATGCGACACTTTTCCTAGACGATATAGCGTATGCTGGAGCGAAATCTCCAAACGGAATTATCCTAATTGACGAGATTGAAAAAGCCACAAAACAGGCTATTAACGTCTTACTACAAGTGCTCGACGCGGCCAGGTTAAAGGTTCGTAAATCTAATAAGGTCGTATCGTTTACAGGGAACGTTATATTCATGACAACGAACGTTGGTTCGGACATTTATCAACACTTGCAACAACACGCGCAAAAAGATAATGAAGGGAAGATTGATGCCAAACACGTTGACCTACAACTTATTTATCAAGCGCTTAGAAGTGATACTAGGTTCGAACAAGCTGTACTTGGGCGTATTAATAATGTAATTCCATTTATGGGTCTATCACCATCAACACTTAAGAAAATCGCACATCGTGAACTGATGAACAGTGTGTCGATTACGGAAACGGCAAAACGTAGGGTGCTTGCATCTGATGATATACTAGAATACATCATCGAAGACCATACGAGTGAAGATGTCGAAAGTGGTGGAGCGCGTGACGCTAGACGTAATATGGAAAATATCGTTATTCAGGAGATGGCTAATTACCTAGCAGAAGAACCTGACGAAGTCCCATTCATCATCTACATTGGTGGGAAACCAAGGTTTTCAAACCAAGAGGTGCTTGACAAATGGAGCGGTACGGTGGAAATCCAGGAGTGTCATCCAATGGAGCAAGTAGACGCATGGTTACGTCAATTGGAAATGAAGACCGGACGCAAATTCAACAATCACGGACTATTTATTCCGAATGACTGGACAGCACAAAAATTTGTCCAACAGGTCGCTGAGGTGTATAAGAAAGGTAGTGTCGACATTAAGACATTCGTCTCAGGTAAAACAATATGGATAGACGATATCAAGGAAGGGGAAAAACGTATTGAGCAAATTAAAACAACTTGGCACGCTCGCAAAGGATAAAGCCGTCCAAGCGGGGAAAAATAAAGCGACCAAGACGATGAAAAACACTAAGGTATACAAATCTTTGGATAACATTCAAAAAAAGTGGAACAATGCGAAAAAACTAGCTCGAGCAGGTGCTCGTATGGTGCGGTTTATTATGTTTATCATATCCAATCCGGTCGGTTGGATAGTGGGTATATTACTTGGTCTAGTTATCTATAACAGTGCAGACGCTTTTCAAGGTGTCACACTTCAAGGTGGGGATTTGACAAGTAACGCGCACCGAGGTAACCAAAACAGAATCGGGAACCAGAGTCAAAACGACCAATTAACAGTTGAGGGGAACGTTATACTAATCGACTGTAAGAAACAAGAACAAGAAGGGGATAAGTCAACTTCGGATTCTGTTTCATCAGGGAATGCCTCTGAATCTGACTGGACAAAAGAAGGAACAAGAGCCCACACAAACGCGAAGAAAACATTCGAATCATGGGTATCAAAAGGATTATCAGGTACAGCCGCGGCAGGTATAGTCGGATGGGTTGAATCTGAAGGTGGGTTCTATATGGTAGGACGTGCCGAAGGTCGTCACTCTAACGTACTGGAAGAGTCATCACTTAAATATGGTGCTGTACCATTAGTGTCAGGTCAAGGGTATAGTGTAGGTGGTGGTGGAATTTACCAATTCACCCCGTATACAAAATATGCACCATTATCTGACCCTGCATGGGAAGATATAGACAAAATGACGGCATTCGTAGTTAAATCACTTCCGTCTGATTGGAACCCTGGGCATGACTTATCTGGGAAAAACCAATCGTTAGAACAGTTCGCTAAACAAACAGACATTGCGGATGCGACACTAGCTTGGAACGCTTATGAAAAAGGTGACCCACGATATATCCCTAAAGATAAGAAAATTAAAGATGGACAGAAGGCAAACGAAATCTTCAACAAAGATAATATCAAGTTTGATGAGGCTAAATTCAATGAAAACTTCGGTAAATCAAGCAGTGGAGGTAGTTCATCAAGTTCACCCGAACCTGAGGATTCAAAGAAACGTTGTAAGAATACGAAATCTAAAGGTGGCGGTAAAGGTTGGTATAAACACAAAGACGGTAAAGCCGACCCATCTGTAGGTGCATGGACTAAAGAAAGTTTACCTGACGGTCTTAAACCTTACGCATTAGACCCTGAGTCTTTAGGTATGAAATTCTCATCTAAAGATGGTTGGGAATGTCTTGCTTATGTTGGTAACCAATGTACAGACTTGACCGCGTCCCTTGCGTATAAGCTATGGGCAAAAGATGGTAAACACCCTAAACAAGCACGTGGTAACGGAGTAAATGTAGCGGATAACTGGGCTGCGACATTCGGTGGAGAGGTGTCACATGAACCAAAGGCCGGTTCTATCTTCTCAAATGCAGAAGGTAGTGAATATGGGCATACTGGTATCGTATCGCACGTATTTGAAGATGAATCAATATTGATTATCGAACAAAACTATGCAGGTAAATCTGGAGCTGCGGTAGGACAAACATTTACATGGAACTATCGTATGGTTAGTGCGAGTGACGCTAAGAAATGGAAATATTATGACCCTGAAACACAAGGATACTCAATCGTAGACGACGCTAAGGCGGTCGCTTAGAAAGGACACTTATGTATAAGAAGAACGAACAAGAAACACTCATACACTACGACGTACAAACAGGTAAGACGACGTTTTACAGCAATTACGCACCTGACGTTAAACGTTATCTTAAATCTCCCGGTGTAACAATCACTAGGGAGATTAAGGAAGACGGACGTATCGTAGCGGTAGAAGGGGAGTTGACCAAGGGATACTCACTGGGTAGACGACCTCGCAAGCAACCCCAGCTCAGCGCTGAACAAATCGAAAAATTACGTGAACGTATGAGACAATTACATAAAAGAGGTGGTGGGGAATAACCCCACTACTTTTTCATGAAAATTTCTAACTAGGACTAGATTTTTGTCCAAAAGTATGGTATAATTAGTATATAACATTAATAGAAACGAGGATTTACAATGGTAAAAATTAACTTAGATGGTGGGCGACCTAAACGTGCACCACAGAAGCGTGGGTCAAAAAAACGTACACCACGATATGAAGAAGATTTATACGAAGATGACATATATGACGATGAATTCGACGAGTATAGATACTACGACGATGACGACATAGATGAAGATGACGATGATGGCTACTACTATGATGATGAGGAAGACGACGAGGAAGATTATGATGGTATCCCTAAGAGTGAGCGATTTGCCTCAAAATGGGATAAAGTCAAGAAACCCCTTATTATATTCGGAGTGTTTGTGATTCTTGCCATCGGAATAAGAATGTTTACACATAAAGATAAACCGGAAGAGAAGAAACAGGACGAACCAAAACAGGAACAAGTCGAAAAAAAGTCAGAGGAACCAGTAACAACGGAACAGAAGAAAGAACAGGAAATCTCAGCGTCAAAAGGATTGGGTCGTGAAGAAGAAGCTGCTAAAAACACCTTAGAGAAACCTGACGTTATTGGGACAAATGCAGATAAGGAAGCTGTAACAAAACGACTTAAAGCGTCAGCTGAGAAAGTTAAAGAAGAAAAAGACAAATTCAAAAACGACCAAGACGGTGGACTGTCACTAACTGGATACTCTATGCTTTCAAACTTTAGAACAGCGCTAGAGTCATCATATGATGTTGATTATGACTCAGTAAATGTATATAAAGCTAAAGCTGACAACGTAATACAATTTACCTTTAAGATGACTAACAAGGACGGTAAAATCTTGGTATTCGCAGGTAACTACTTACCAGCAACCGACCAAATGGAAATAGCGGTCATGAAAGGTGATTTAATTCCTGTTAAATCATCAGAAGCTTCATCTCCAACAAAAGACCCTCAGGTCGATAATGAGAAGGCTAAAGAAAACAGCGATAAGCCAAAAAACCCGGAAAAAATTAAGGATGCATAACTACAATGAAGAACAATTACGACTACGAACGTCATAAACGACTAAGTGAATCGCTTGGAATTGACGTCGAATACAAACCTAGACCACAAATCAAATCGATGGATACATGGGCACCTTATATTACCTATACGGCGATTATCCTAACGCTTGTATTTGTATTCAACCTATTCATGACTATAATTTGGGTTAAGGGTCCATCAATGGACCCCACCCTACATGATGGTAAAGTGTCACTTATCGCCAAAACGGATAAAATTAATAGATTTGATGTGGTAGTACTCAAAGAACGTGAACAAGAAGGTGGGGAGACTAAAACGATAGTTAAACGACTAATTGGTTTACCTAACGACAAAATCGAAGTACGTAACGGTCGACTATTTATTAACGGTGAGGAATATGAAGAACCGTATCTTGACAAAGCGAATACTAACAAATTCCAAAAAGAAAATTGGGAAATTATAGTACCTGACGACCACTACTTTGTGTTAGGGGACAACAGGGACGTATCAAAAGACTCTCGACAAGTTGGTTCATTTATTAAATCATCTGTAGTCGGGAAACGAATTCTATAGGAAGGTGATAACTGTTACCTGTAACTTATAAAAAGTTATAAACCCATGTTGAAATTTAAGGTGGTGAGAAAAATAATAAAGTCAATTAAAGTCAGACTTAGACCAAACAACAAACAGCTCACTAGGTTATTCCAATATGCCGGGACCTCTAGATTTGCTTATAATTGGGCTCTCGCAAGAGAACAAGAGAATTACAGTCAAGGGAACAAGTTCTTATCTGATAATGAACTCAGAAAGGAATTCACACAACTAAAGAAACATCCAGACTATTATTGGCTAAATACCATTAGTAATAATGTAACAAAACAAGCAATCAAAGACGCCTGTGGTACTTATAAGAAATTCTTCAAAGGACAATGCGAGTATCCAAAGTTTAAGAGTAGAAAACACTCCACACCAGCTTTCTATCAAGATAATCTCAAGGTCAAATTCACCAATACGCATGTGAAGGTAGAAGGGTTCTCCAAAAGAAGAAACAAACAGAAACTCAACTGGATTAAGCTTTGTGAAAAAGGAAGAGTACCGTCTAATTGTAAATACCTGAATCCTAGATTCACTTACGACGGCCTGTATTGGTATGTATCAGTGAGCATAGAGATGGCTGAAACTACAAACGCTCCACAAACAGAAGGTATAGGTATCGACCTCGGACTTAAAGACTTAGCTATATGTTCCAATGGGAATACTTATAGAAACATAAACAAAACACATAAAGTAAAGAAACTAGCAAGAAGAAAACGCAGGTTACAGCGTTCCGTATCTAGAAAATATAAAATTAATAAGAAAGGAGAACGTTACTGCAAAACAAGTAACATTATAAAAAGAGAAAAAGAACTTTTAAAACTAACAAAACGATTAACGAGTATTCGTCATAATTACTTACATCAGACAACTTCCGAAATAGTAAAACGAAAACCAAGTTTTATTTGTATCGAAGATTTGAATGTGAGTGGTATGATGAAGAACAGACACCTGTCCAAAGTAGTACAGGAGCAAGGATTCTATGAGTTTAGAAGACAGATAGAATACAAGTCTAAC
>ERZ772799.12-NODE-12-length-94084-cov-5.759489_pt1 | contig 94084 bp, 71 predicted proteins | sample MGYA00511345_ERZ772799 | MGnify/ENA primary metagenome ERZ772799 (study PRJEB29015, sample SAMEA2738037) | human oral metagenome | biome: human oral; feature: human-associated habitat; material: saliva | place: China | collected 2238 ... | reverse complement strand
ATGCCATAGAAGCGGTGTATTCGTCCGTTTTCAATACGGAAAAGACATTGGTGCGCCCTACTATTGTAAGCGGTACTCACGCTATAACCATAGCGCTCATGGGAATATTAAGGCCGGGCGATAAGCTCATTTATGCAACGGGGAGGCCCTATGATACGCTGGCAGGAGTAATAGGTCATTATGGCAATGAAGCGGATAACGGCGAGGCTAACAAGGGTTCGCTTAAGGATTTTGGGGTAGCCTACGACGAAGTCAAGATGAAGGATGACATTACGATAGACGTAGATGCCCTTGTATCAAAGCTGGATGAAGATACTACCATGGTGGCAATTCAGAGGGCAACGGGGTATGCTTTTAGGCAGGCATTATCGATAAGCGAAATAAAGAGAGCTATAGATGCGGTAAAGGCATATAATGAAGATATTATTGTCATGGTGGATAATTGCTATGGAGAATTTTTGGACTTCAGCGAACCCACAGACGTCGGAGCAGATATTGCGGCAGGGTCACTCATAAAAAACCCCGGAGGAGGGCTTGCGCTCTGCGGAGGTTATGTTACAGGAAAAAGTAAGTATGTAGAAATGGCATCGTATCGGATGACTTCTCCCGCCATAGGAGGAGAATGCGGGCTTATGTTCGGGCAGACACGTGCGATGATGCAAGGTTTATTCATGGCACCCGGCATTGTAAACGCTGCGGTAAAAGGGGCGGTGCTCTGCGCAAAAGTATTTGAAAATCTGGGGTACGATGTGTGTCCCGGTTCTAAAGATAAAAGAAACGATATTATAGAAGCTATAGAGTTTGGCAGTAAAGATAAGGTGATCGCCTTTTGTGAGGGAATACAGGCTGCTGCCCCTGTGGATTCGTTTATAACGCCCATCCCGTCACCCATGCCGGGATATGAAGATGAAATAATAATGGCTGCAGGTGCATTTGTGCAGGGTTCATCAATAGAGCTCAGTGCCGATTCGCCTTTGCGTGAACCGTACATAGCCTACTTTCAAGGTGGCCTCACCTACGAGCACTCCAGGCTTGGAGTAATGAAGGCGCTACAAACCCTCTGCGATAAATGCGACCAGAAAATTAAATTTTAGAGACAAATTAACCAACGCAATATTTATTTATATTGCAACATCATATCAAGATACAGGAGTCTTTTCGCTAATAAATTGTTTTTATATTCGATTGTATTTATCGCTGATTAATTTTTAAAAGCGAAAAAATGCTGTAATGTAAGGTTTATTCAGTCTTGTTACTTTCTCTTATGAGATATGCTATCCCTGCAAGCGTAGCAGCGGATGCAAATATAGATAATCCGAGATGTATCTTCCTTAATGTAGATCTTTTCTTGCAACTCATGATTCTCCTACCTTTCTTATCTATTGGTTTCATTATAAACCGCCTATTAAAATCTTGCAAGCATTATCATTATATTCCCTTTACTTTGTAATGAGAAATGCAATTGAACAACTCTCGCAGCGGGCAAATTTCATTGGGAAAGAAAAATTTTCCGTGGGAGTATTAGGACGGTATCATTTTTTGGTTAAAGTAAGCGGGAAACGGAATGCTTAAATAATTGACAAAGAATTGATTACGCAATACAATGTATTACGTGAGAGAAAGGGGTGTTCTGAATTTCGGCTCTTGAAACGGGACATAAAAACTTTCAGTGAGATTTAGTATTGAAACTTAAAAGGAGATGAATATGTCTGACAAGGTTATATTGGATTTGATAAAGCAGGAATATGAAAGGCAAAAAAATACTATAGAGCTTATAGCTTCGGAGAACTATCCCAGCGTAGAATCTTCGAATGCCATGGCATCGATACTTACATGTAAATATTCGGAAGGATATCCCGGCAAGAGATATTATGGCGGCTGCGAAGTAATAGATAAGATAGAAGGCTTGGCCATCGAAAGGGTGTGTAAATTGTTCGGTGCAGACCATGCAAACGTGCAGCTTCACAGCGGTTCGCAGGCGAATATGGCGGCTTATGCAGCTGTGCTCAATATAGGAGATAAAATTTTGGCGCCTTCAATGCAGGCAGGGGGACACCTTACGCATTCTGCGCCCGTAAGCTTCGTATCAAAGCAATATGATGTACATACATATGAAGTAAACAAGGAGAGTTTTACTTTCGATTATGAGGAAATAGAAAAACTTGCGATGGATATAAAACCGAAACTCATCATCGCAGGAGCTTCTGCGTATTCAAGAAAGATAGACTTTAAGCGCTTTAGTGAAATTGCAAAAAAGGCGGGAGCGATACTTCTTGTGGACATGGCACATATTGCAGGGCTTGTGGCTACAGGTTTTCATGAATCACCGGTGCCTTATGCTGATATCGTAACGAGCACGACCCACAAGACATTGAGAGGTCCTAGAGGAGGGTTTATACTGTGCAAGGAAAAATATGCGGTAGCGGTGGATAAGGCGGTGTTCCCACATTATCAGGGAGGAGCGCTTCAGCATGTAATTGCTGCAAAGGCGATATGTTTTCATGAGGCTGCCCAGCCCGCATTCAAAGAGTATATAGGCAAGGTGGTTGAAAATGCCAATGCGCTGGCTAACGCCATGCAAAAGAGAGGCTTTAATATATTGACAGGCGGAACGGATAACCATGTATTTTTAGTGGATCTTCGAGAAGCGGGAATCACAGGTAAGGATGCGCAGGCCAGAATGGACTCTATCAACGTAACGCTCAATAAAAACGGCATACCGTTCGATACGGTATCACCTTTTATAACATCAGGCGTGAGGATAGGTACGGCCGCAATTACGAGTAGAGGGTTTGAAGCGTCCGAGATGGATGAAATAGCAGGCATTATAGAAGAGGCATTGCTTAAGAATCCGAGCGAAGCGGAGCTAAAAGCTTTATCCGAAAGAGCGGTGAAGCTGTGCGAAAAGCACCCGCTACCTGAATATCTAATGAGTAAATAGGAGACGAAAGATGAGTAAAAACGGTTTTGAACATTATATGATGAAAGAAATTTACGACACACCGGGAGTGATAAGAAAGATCACGGAAAAGTGCTTTGTAGATTCTTCAGCTCCATGTTGCAATTCAAAATGGTTTGATATTGGAATAGATAAGGATTTCTTTAAAGGTATCAAGGATGTCTGTATAGCGGCATGCGGCACGGCGTACCATGCGGGGCTTATAGGGCAGTCCATAATAGAAAAAACCATGAAGATTCCGGTGAGGGTAAAAATCGCATCGGAGATGGTATATGATGAGCCGCTTATGAATAAGAAGGATACACTATTTATCTGTATCAGCCAGTCAGGTGAAACGACAGACACCATAGATGCATTAAACATAGCAAAAAAAGCGGGTGCAAGGACGCTCGGAATAGTGAACGTTCCGGATAGCAAGATGACAAAGATGGTGGATAAAGTTATCTATACGGATGCGGGAGAAGAGGTAGCGGTACCATCGACGAAGGTATACGTGGCTCAGGTCGTATATATGATTTTGCTGGGACACTTTATGGCTGCTTCTTGTGAAAAGGATTTAACTTATATAAAAGACGGGCTAAACTCAATAGCTGATGAGTATGAAAAAATTCTAAAGGAGAAAGAGAGCATTTCAAAAATAGCGAAAAAGCTTGCAGACAAGGATAAGATATTTTTCATAGGCAGAGGATTGGATTGCAGGAGTGCATATGAAGGCTCGCTTAAATTGCGCGAGGTGACATACGTAAATTCCTTTGCAATGGGAGCGGGAGAGTTCAGGCACGGATCCTTGGCATTATTGGATGAGGAAGCAGGTTTGGTGGCCATAGCGACTCAAGACGAGACGGAAGATGACATGCAAAAGAATGTAGAAGAGTGCACATTGAAGGATGCTACGGTGGTGCTTATAAAACGAGAGGATTTGGGATTAACCTGCGAAAATACGATAAATGTAAAGCAGTTTGAGCCTGAATTGATGCCGGTGTTATCTGTGCTACCGATGCAGCTGTTGGCATATTATATAGGAAGGGAAAGAGGCTGTCCTATAGATACTCCGAGGAATTTAACAAAAGCAGTAATTTAGTGATGAATAAGATAAACGAGAAGCGTAAAAGTCTAATAAACATAGGTAGTGCGACGGTATATATAGAAATTTTCGTTCTCTCGGCTATATTGCTGGGAGCTTCGCTTTTTTTTCTGAAGGATTACGATGCGCATAGAGTTATCTTTTTGGTAAGGATCATTCTGATAGCGGTAGCTGCGGTTTCATTGATTAAATGGGCGAAATTAAAGCGTGCGGAAGCCCTGCTTTCCTATGATTCATATGATGGAGGCGTTGGGACTGAGGTAGCTGACAAACTCCTTGATAAGGCGAACATAGGTGACGGTGATAAGGTTTTGGATATAGGTGCGGGCTCCGGCATTCTGTCTATAGCTATTGCCGGCAGATTTAAGGGAGCTAAAGTAATTATGTTTGACTATGTGAATACCGATGATGAAATCATAGCGGCGAGGGAAGGGCGATTGACAGAAGAAGAGATTCGGAATGTGAGTAGGCGAAGCGGGAAATTTCTGCCGCTACCTTTTGAAAACGGCGAGTTTGATGTGGTTGTAAGCGGATTTTCACTTCATACGGATGAGGATAACAGGGATAAATCCGTATTGATAAGGGAAACATTGAGGCCTTTAAAAAAGGGTGGTAGGTTTGCGCTGATGGATATTTTTAATGAGGCGTACGGGTTTAAAGACATGGACAATATGCTATATGAGCTTGAAAATAACGGTGTGAGTGAAATATCTACGGAGTATATTTTTAGGGATTTGGAAAAGGCTGAGGAATTTAAAAAAGCAGGCATCTGGGATGCCCGTCTAATATACGGTGTCAAGTAATTCATAATATAACTTTTGATTCAATATTTTCATTAAATGATCACCTACCTGCAGGCGCAATGCAGGTGTTGTTCGGATTAAACTTCTAAGATGTGAATGGATTGGCTGTTCATAAGGGGCACATATCCTGGGAAGGTATTGAAATAGAAGGTTGTCTTATTGTCCTTTTGTACGGCTTTAAGACCTTCCATCTCGGCAAATTTTGGGGCTTCTATTTGAATGTTATGCGCAATATGTGACATCTCATTTTTTCTTATTTCCTTGATCGTCGTCTTGTATGGAATCTTGTATATGCCTATCGGGTATTTACCTTGCATTTTTTGATGATTTCCTGCTATGAATAGACACTTATCGTTTAGATCGAAACTCTGAAATGCTCCGGTTACACCTGTTGTGGGCTTGAGGCTCGTTCGAACATTTGCGTACTGAAAATTCTTAGCCTTATCCAGCGAATAAATGTGACGTTTCTTCTTTAGGGCTTTATCCAGCTCAGCATTCAGTTTCTTATAGTTGTAGATGACGTAGTTGCATCCTTGGCCCGGTTTAAAGCATACTCTGAATGCAATCCTGTTGGAAGCTTGGTTGACACCTACGCCGGCACGCTCGAAGGCGTAGGGAAATTTCTTGGCGATGCGCACCTTTTTTGTAATCTTTTTCTTCTTTACCTTCTTTTTTATTTTTTTATACTTAACGATAGAGTGGTTCAATTTATTGATGGTGATTCTATCCGTGATTTTGAATTTATCGTGAATTATTTTACAGGTGAGACGTGTTATCGTGGTACCGAAAGTCTTTTTATTTGCGCCACTTATCACCCAAACGTAATGTATATTCTTCTTATTGTCAGGAGTTGTTACGGATACCGCTTCGCCATGCCCGTAATTTTTTAGGATTACGGAATTCGTTTTGCGTACAGTTACGCCGTTAAGAGACATCTTGAACATGGTGAGACCGGTATGCACGGGATTCTTTTTGTTGTACGGTTCAGGGGTCGCTTCCTGAGTTGCAAATATGTATTTGTTGTCATTTGTAAATGCGAACTGTTGTATCACATGAAACTTGCAATTATCAACTATTCTATCAGCATCCTGAAAGAATATCTTTTCACTGCTTCTAAACTGATCAGCAGACACATAGGTCTGTTCCGTCTTTGCCGTTACAGTAAAGCTGCCTAATATTACAGAGAATGTAAACAATGCAGCAATAGCGATTGAGATAGCATTTTTAAAAATTTTCATAACTTATTCCACTCCCATGATTTCACATATTTTATCCGCAACCCTTTTAGCTGCTTTGCCGTCCTCGTAACAGCCTTTACCTTCTAAGAATTCAAGGGATTTTTCTTGATAGTCTGCATCATTAAAGTTTTTGATGTTATCAAGCAATTCAAAATCCGTGACTGCTATAGGGAAGGGCGTCTCGTTGAGGTGATAGTAAAAACCTCGCAGGTTGTCGAAAAGATCGATATCCTTAGCGATGATAAATAGAGGTTTTTTCGTCAATAGAAAATCGTATGCCCAGCTTGAGTAATCGGTTATGCCGATGTCTGCAATAGATAGCAACTCCTGCATTTCGGGGTACATGGTCACATCGTGCACGAACGGATATGGGTTATTGAATATTGCAAGGCTTCGGTTTTTGAAATGCAGCCTTATGAGGATTTCCCAGTTGCCTCCGAATTTTTCTTCAAGCGATTTTTTTAATGAGGGGTAATTCAGCTGTATTGCGCTGGTATCGCCGTTATCCCTGAACGTTGGAGCATAAAGTGCGATTTTGGTCTCTTTGCTGAGTCCCAGTGCCATTCGTGTTTTTTCATTCAGTTTCGTTTTTTTATGAGCATCTAAAAGAAGATCGTTTCTCGCATGACCGTATTTTAAAAATTTGCCGTCCTTCCAAAAGCTGTTTTTGAAGACATCCTCTTCGAATTTACTGTTTGTTACGAGGTAATCCGTAACGGCATTGCAACGCTTCGCCTTGGACATCCAAAAATCATCGCCTCCGAGCTTTTTGATGCCGAGACTTCCGTGCCAAGTGTTTATATACACCTGGTTTTCCTTCTTCGGCATGTCGAACCATACGCAGTTTAGTCCGTTATCTAGCCAAACCTTTGCCGAGCCTTGTTCCTCAAACATTTCAAAGGTACCTCTAGGTACTAGAGTTACTTGCTTTGGGAAGGGTGTTGTTATCTTTTTGTTTTTATTTATTACCCATACGATTTTTATGGGCGCTTTTCTTGCGAGCAATTCTTCCACTATATAGCGTGGATTACATGTAAACTGATTGTCATAGCTCATCACAAAGAGCTTTTTTTCATCGACTTTGTTGTTTCTATATCTTATTCTTTTCCCCAGATTCGAAAGCTTATTATCCAAGGTTTCCCTCAGCCTGAGAAAAAAGAATCCTTCGATGCAATTCTTTCTCCAATGTATCAAATAGATCTCCTCATCAAAACATGATTTTTTGCATATCGAGTAGTATTTTAGCATACTTTTTTAGTAAATTCAAAAATCGCAAGGGCATTGTGTTATAATGTTTCTCGGCTTTAATGTACAAAATATTGTGATGTATCAATTGAGGAAGATACGATGAATGAATTGCTTAAGAAAATTATATTTAGCGATGTAAAAAAGCAGGCTGCAGAGTACGAAGAATTGTATTCAGCCAGAGGTGAAAGTGCCAAGGTAGTTACAAGGTTAGGGCCAAGCCCGACGGGATTCATACATTTCGGGAATCTGTACGGAGCTTATATCAATGAGCGCCTGGCGCATAGAAATGATGGAATTTTTTACCTCAGAATTGAGGATACGGACAGCAAGAGACAGGTTGAAGGCGCAAAGGAAGAGATAATCAAGTCCCTCGATCACTTCGATATCACATTTGATGAAGGCGCCATGGCTACGGGAGATCTGGGCAATTATGCGCCGTATGAACAAAGCAGGAGGCGAGATATATATAGAAGTTTTGCCGCCGAACTATTGGAAAAGGGACTTGCCTACCCATGCTTTTTGACTGAAGATGAAATCGCAGATATAAGGAAGAAGCAAGAAGAAAACAAGCAAAACACAGGGATATACGGAGAGTACGCCCTATATAGAAACTTGAAAGAAGAAGAGGCCGTAAAAAAAATAGAGGACGGCTGCGAGTACGTATTGAGGTTGAAATCCACTGCGGATATAAAGGTGGATATAGAGGATGGAATCCGTGGTAAGCTTTCAATGCCTGCAAACGATATGGACGTTGTGATACTTAAAAAGGATGGAATGCCAACGTATCATTTTGCACATGTTATAGATGATCATTTAATGAGAACAACGCATGTTATCAGGGGCGAAGAGTGGTTATCAACCCTGCCTATTCATATTGAGCTGTTTGCGCATTTCGGTTGGGAGCCTCCGATATATTGCCATACTGCGCAGCTTATGAAGATTGAGGACGGTAAAAAGAGAAAGCTTTCAAAGCGAAAGGATCCTGAACTTGCCCTTTCATTCTATAGAGAAAAGGGCTATTTCAAGGAAGCTGTTATGGAATACCTCATGACGCTTATAAATTCTTCGTTTGAGGAATGGCGCTGTGAAAATCCGGGCGAAGATATAAACAGCTTTGAATTCAGTCTTGACAATATGAGTAAATCCGGAGCACTCTTCGACATCGTGAAATTAAACGATGTGTCCAAAGAATGTCTTGCGAGGATGAGCGAAAAAAGCATTGCAAGGGGACTTAAAAGCTGGGCGAATGAATACGGCGCTAAGCAGCAAGGTGTAAAAAAAGCCGTCATAGATGCGATAATTCATGAGGATGAAGACAGGCTTGCCAAGATGTTATCGGTAGGAAGAAACGGTAACAATCCGAGGAAGGATCTCGCCTACTGCGAGCAGATAGCGGAGTTCATAGCATTTTTCTTCGATGAAGGCTTTGCGGTGGAAGATGAGTTACCTGCGGAAGTGCCTAGAGAGGATGCTGTCAATATTCTGAATGATTATTTGCAAAAACGACGTGGTAAAAACACAAGCGAGGGATGGTTTTCGGATATAAAGGATATAAGTGAGAGGTATGGATATGCGCTTAAACCTAAGGAATACAAGAAAAATCCCGATATGTACAGGGGACATGTGGGGCATGTCAGCACGGTGCTGAGGCTCGCACTCGTCGGAAGATCCAATTCACCGGATATAGGAGAGATCCAAGACATTTTGGGAAAAGAAAAGGTAGAAGAGCGGATTAGAGAATATCTTTCATAGTATATTCTTTTAGATATTTTAACGGAAAGTTTATAGAGGCGGTATGCAACTAGGTATCGATGTAGGATCAACTACTGTAAAGTTGGTTATGTTAGATGGTTCACAAATAAAGTATAAAGAATACAGGCGTCACCAGTCTGATGTTTTTAATGCCGCCATCAAGATGCTGGGTGAGCTTATTCAGCAGGTGGGCGATATAGATGTAAATGTAGTAATTACGGGTAGCGGCGGGCTCGGCATGGCGCAGGTTATGGATGCGAAGTTCGAGCAGGAGGTAATCGCCTGTACCAAGGCCATAGAAGAGATAATCCCGCAAACGGATGTGGCGATAGAGCTTGGGGGTGAGGATGCGAAACTCACCTTCCTCAAAAACAGCGTAGAGCAACGTATGAACGGTACCTGCGCAGGAGGAACGGGTGCATTTATAGACCAGATGGCAGTGCTTCTCGATACAGATGCGGAAGGGCTTAACGAAGCTGCGAAAAACTACAAAACCATATATCCGATAGCTGCAAGGTGTGGCGTTTTTGCAAAGACGGACATACAGCCGCTTATAAACGAAGGTGCAAAAAAAGAAGATTTAGCGGTATCCATTTTTCAAGCTGTGGTAAACCAAACGATCAGCGGACTCGCTTGCGGTAGAACCATAGAGGGGAAGGTCGCCTTCCTCGGAGGCCCGTTATCTTTCAGCTCGGAACTTAGAAAACGTTTTATTGAAACTTTAAAAATAAAACCCGAAGATGTGATATTTCCTGAAAACGCAAAGTATTTTGTAGCGCTCGGTGCGGCATATTTAGCCGAGAAGGAAGAAAAGACCTTTTTATTGACCCATATAGTGGATACCTTAAGCAATATAGATCACAGTAAGTACAGCGCAAATGTAAAAACGCTTGAGCCGCTTTTCAAAAATGACAGGGAATACGAGGAATTTAAAAAGAGGCACGATAAGAACAAGGCGGTAAGGGCAAATATAGAAGAGGCGACAGGACCTGTTTACCTTGGAATAGATGCGGGTTCCACCACTACCAAGGCAGTGCTCATGGATGATGAGAGGCGCATAATATATTCATTCTATGCGAGTAACGAAGGAAAGCCTCTTGAAGTGATTCGAAAAATTTTGACCGAAATATATCATAAACTGCCCGAGACTGCGTATATCGCACGATCAACCGTCACAGGTTATGGAGAAGCGATAGCAAAGGAAGGCTTCAAAATAGATGACGGGCTCATAGAGACGGTAGCGCATTACACCGCAGCCGAGAATTTTCTGCCGGGAGTGGAATTCATACTGGATATAGGCGGGCAGGATATGAAGTGTATGCGCATTAGAAACGGTGCGATATACAACATAATGCTAAATGAGGCGTGTTCTTCCGGGTGCGGATCGTTTCTTGAAATTTATGCAAAGTCTGTAGGGCTCGATGCAAAGCAGTTTGCAGACAAGGCGATAAAAGGCGATGCTCCTGTGGATCTCGGTACCAGATGTACGGTGTTTATGAATTCCAAGGTGAAGCAGGCGCAAAAGGAAGGCGTAGGTGTAGAGAATATTTCGGCAGGTCTTGCGTATTCCGTAATCAAAAATGCTCTTTATAAGGTTATAAAACTGCGTGATTCCAACGAAGCGGGCGATAAGATAGTGGTGCAGGGCGGAACGTTTTTAAGTGATGCCGTTCTGAAAAGTATAGAAAATATTCTCGGTAAAGAAGTTGTAAGACCTGATATTTCAGCCTTGATGGGTGCTTTCGGGGCAGCCATATACTCTCAAAAGAGGGCAAAGGAATCTGTAGGGAAATGCGTTTCCGGCATCATAAAGCGTGATGAACTAAGTGACTTTGCGGTCAGTAGCTATGCAAAGAGGTGTAATCTGTGCTCCAACAATTGCATGCTTACAATAAGCGAATTTAACAGCGGTAAGAAATTTGTCATGGGGAATAGGTGCGAGAGAGGAGCCGGCAAGGAAGCGCTGATCGAGAGCGAATATAATTTATATAAGTATAAGCAGACCAGATTGTTCAGCTATAAATCTTTAGGAAAAGAAGCGAAGAAGGGCGATATAGGAATCCCTAGAGTGCTCAACATGTATGAAAATTACCCGTTTTGGCATGCTGTGTTCACGGAACTCGGTTATAATGTTGTAGTGTCGCCGCCATCTAAAAAGTCAATCTATGACCTCGGTATTGATACCATCTCATCGGATACCGCATGTTATCCTGCAAAGCTCGTGCACGGGCACATTAAGTGGCTGGGTGAGCACGGGATAAAGCGCATATTCATGCCGTGTATAAACCATGAATTTAAAGAGGATGTGGGTGCAAACAATCACTTCAATTGCCCGATCGTAGCTACCTATGCAGAGGTAATCGGAAATAATATGAAGGATTATTTCGAGCATAAGGGTATAGAATTTCATTCGCCGTTTTTGCCGTATATAGATGATAAGAAGCTTTTGCGAGAACTTAAGGGAGGATTTTTAGGGGCTGACGGAGCAAGCGCAAAGGAGATAAAAGCGGCCATACAAAAGGGAAGAGCCGCAATGGCAAAGTATAAGCAGGACGTAATGGCGCAAGGCAAGAAGGTTATAGATTATGCAAGGAAAAACGGCAAGAAGATCGTGTTGCTTGCGGGAAGGCCATATCATATAGACCCTGAAATAAATCACGGGATAGACGGCATCATAAATTCTGTGGGCATGGTGGTTATAAGCGAGGATTCGATTCCGAAGATGCACAGCGTGGCAAGGCCGCTCAGGGTGCTGGATCAGTGGACTTATCACTCCAGAATGTATAGGGCGGCAGAGTTTGCCGGCAAGTATAAGGACATTGAACTCGTGCAGCTCAATTCGTTTGGATGTGGGCTGGATGCCGTAACCACGGATCAGATAGAAGAAATTTGTGAAAAGCACAATAAGCTGTATACCGTTCTCAAGATAGATGAAGGTGCGAATTTGGGTGCTGCAAAGATCAGGATCAGGTCGTTACTTGCTGCGATGGAAGAAAGGGAGAAGACTAAGGTTCCCGTTATAGAAAAAATAAAGGGGTATGAGAGGCGCATTTTCGATAAGGATATGAAGAAGAACTATAATCTCATAATTCCGCAGATGTCGCCTATTCACTTCAGGTTTATCGAGCCTCTGTTCAAAAGAGAAGGCTTCAGACCGATTTTACTTCCGGATGTGGATAAGGAAGCTATAGATGTGGGGCTAAAATACATAAATAACGATGCGTGTTATCCTACCATCGTATCTCTCGGGCAGATAATTTCGTATATTCAGTCCGCGGATTTGGATCTCGATAAAACGGCGATAATCTTTAGTCAAACGGGAGGAGGCTGTAGAGCCAGCAATTACATAGCGCTCCTTAGAAAAGCGCTTGAAGACCTCGGGCTTGCACATATTCCCGTGGTTTCCTTTAATACGGTAGGGCTTGAAAAAAATCCGGGATTTAAGCTCAATCTGCGTATGCTGAAAAGCGTGGGACTGGGGCTCATATACGGGGACGTACTCATGAGGCTCATTAACGCTACGAGGCCATATGAAAAGGTGGCTGGGAGTGCCGATGCCTTGCTTGAAAAATGGATAAAGAAGGCAGAAACTACCATATTTGACGGTAGTTATAAAGATGTTATGGCAGATATAAGAGCGGCTATAAAAGACTTCGATAATTTAGAGCGAATCGATAGGAAGAAACCCAAGGTGGGCGTTGTAGGCGAAATACTCGTAAAATATCACCCGAATGCGAATAATCAAATAGTTAAAACGATAGAAGCCGAAGGAGGAGAAGCCGTAGTCACAGAGCTTATGGACTTCATGTTGTATTGTGCGCACAACGATATATTTAATTACGAAACGCTGGCGGGTAAGAGGAGTAAGGCGTATATAGCGAAGTTTATAATTTGGTTTTTGGAAAGATTGAGGCGGGATGTGAAGAAGGCATTTGCAGAAAGCAAGCACTTCGATCCTCCAAAGTCCATATACGATATTGCGGGCAAGGCAAAGGAAGTGGTGTCCCTCGGGAATCAATGCGGCGAGGGGTGGCTTCTTACAGGCGAGATGGTTGAGATGCTCGATGAAGGTATAGAGAATATAGTCTGCCTACAGCCGTTTGCCTGTCTGCCGAATCACGTTACAGGAAAGGGCGTTATGAAGATTCTAAGGAAGCGAAATCCTAAGGCTAATATAGTCGCTATCGACTATGATCCGGGAGCCAGTGAAGTGAATCAGCTAAATAGGATAAAACTCATGATGGGTATAGCTCATAAAAATTTAGAAGCGGAAGGTAAATAGCATGAGAATTTTGGGGATAGATCCGGGATATGCCATCATGGGTTATGGTCTAATCGATAAAATAGGCAATTCTTTTAAGCCTGTGGATTACGGGGTGATTAAAACCAAGGCGGGAGAACCGCTACCTGAGAGGCTTCTTAAGATTCGCATGGAGCTGTCTTCCATAGTAGAAAAGTATAGACCCGATGAAATGGCGGTAGAGGAACTGTTTTTCAATACGAATTCAAAAACGGTAATCCATGTAGCGGAGTCAAGAGGTGTGGTCTTGGTGGAAGGTGCGGTAAGAGGCATCAATGTAAATGAATACACCCCGCTTCAGGTGAAGCAGGGTGTTGTAGGTTACGGTAGGGCCCAAAAGGTGCAGGTAATGCAAATGGTGAAGGTGCTTTTAAATCTTGAGTCCGTACCGAAGCCCGATGATGCGGCAGATGCGCTTGCCGTTGCGATATGCCATGCAAATTCGGGCAAAAAGTTAATTTAGGCTTTACATTGTAGCCGCCGTTACTATTGCAAGCTCGTATACGTCTTTTTCATTGCAACCTCTGGACAGGTCGTTGATAGGTGCATTGAGTCCCTGAAGGAGAGGTCCTATTGCGGCAAATCCTCCGAGCCTTTGTACCAGTTTATATCCTATGTTTCCTGCTGCAAGGTTAGGGAAGATGAATACGTTTGCCTTGCCTGCCACCTTGGAATCAGGAGCTTTTAATGCGGCTACCTCAGGTACGAATGCCGCATCGAATTGTAGCTCGCCGTCTACATCAAGATCCGGAGCTTTTTCTTTTGCAAGTTTTGTCGCTTCCTGTACCTTGGTTACTTCATCGGATGAAGCCGAGCCCATTGTGGAGAAACTTAGCATCGCAACCTTAGGATCTATTCCGAACTTCTTTGCGGTTTCTGCAGTCTGGATGGCAGTTTCTGCAAGGTCCTCTGCGCTCGGATCGAGGTTTACTCCGCCGTCTGCAAACAGGTATACTTCTTCGTCCTTTCTAAGTATGAAGCAGCCTGCTACTTTATTGTATTCAGGTTTTGTCTTCACTATTTGAAGGGCAGGTCTTACGGTATCGCCTGTAGAGTGAATTGCGCCGGATACGAGTCCGCCTACTTTGTCTGTGAATACGAGCATGGTGCCGAAGTAGTTCACATCATTTGTTAGCTTTTCTCTTGCCCCCGCTTCATCTATCTTGCCCTTACGTCTTTCTACAAATTTTGCTACGAGCTCGTCCATTTCAGGATATGTAGCGGGATCCAGTATCTCAAGATCCGTAACGTCTATTCCGTTATCCGCTGCGGTTTTTTTTACGTCTTCTTCCTTGCCTACGAGTATCGGGTTAAGTATGTTTTCTTTTTTTAGCTTTGCGGCAGCACCGAGGATTCGCTTGTCCGTGCCTTCCGGGAATACTATGCTTTTTTTCTCGGCTTTCACCTGTTCTTTTAGAACATCGATAAGATCCATTTTTACACCTCTTTCATTATTATGGATACGTTAACAACTCCATCCATTATATCACAATGAAGAGCCTGCTCGGTTTTATCACCTAGCTAACTGAATTCCAACAAAAAAATACAGAAAAAGCCCGACTTTGCCACCGGCAAAACGATTTCCCTTAGTAATAGCAATGAAAGGGGAGCTTTTTAAGGAAATTTTATGCACCTACATTCCGGGAAGTATTTATTGTGGTATTGAGATTTTATATAATGGAAAAGAGTTTTTGATAATATTAAGTAGATGAGTATTTTGAATATCGGGCAGGATGTGATATGGATGAACATAGATTGAGGCGGTGTTTGCGTGACGAAGGTGCGCAAGTTATGCTTGAATGCCATGAAAGTTTGGATTCTACGAACATCAGGGCGGCAGAGCTGTGCAAGGAAGGGCGCACGGATGCTTTGGTGGTGTCTGAGGAGCAGATCAAGGGCAGGGGCAGAAGGGGAAGGTCGTTTTGTTCTCCTAAGGCTTGCGGCGCATATTTTTCCATATTGTTAAAGCTTAGGCTTTCAAGGGAGGACTTCGGGCTGATCAGCCTTGCCGCTGCAAATGCGGTGCATTCAGGGATTACGTCTGTTACGGGCATAGATGTAGAGATTAAGTGGATCAATGATATATTTTTTAAAAAGCGAAAGGTTGGGGGCATCATGGTGGAGGCTCTCGGAGAAATTTCATCAGGGAAAGAAGTGCCGGTTGTAATAGGGATAGGGATTAACTGCGCTGAAAGCAAGGAAGTAAACAGCCTTGGTGTTGAGGCAGGTGCTTTGGGCATAGCAACTGATATGCGGGAAGCTCTCATCGCCGGAATCACAAAAAACATCATGGATTTAAAGAACGGATACAATGGCGAGGATGTAATTGCAAGGTATAAAGAGCATTGCATGACCTTAGGGAGCAATATAACGGTATATGAGGATGCTGAAAAGCGCATACCTGTATACACTGCTAAAGCCACAGATATAGCGGACACCGGAGAGCTTGTGGTACAAACCGAAATGGGAGAGCTGAAGCTTCTTAATAGCGGTGAAGTAAGTACAGGGTTGAGTTTATAGTGTATATTGATTGGGCGATTGTTTAAAATATTTATAACGTAATGCACACATAATATATAAATTGAGAGTATGTAAATATTTTGGTATATAGTGCGTTTTGAATGCTGTATTATAAAGTCAATGGCATTTTATTATAAAAATAAGATTTTGATCTTGTGATGCTTTTCTATATGATAGAAAAGCAAAATATTACATAAAAGATAAACTGAAAAGCGGACGAAAGCCAGTGTTTTTGTCTATAAAAACAAAAAATCATATCGAATTCTGAAATTTCTTGGGGGGGGTAGGACAAATTAGCCTTTTTAACAATTCTTGAATAAATTAATTCGCTTTCCGACAATTTCATATACATTTCATGATAGCATAGCTACACTTATTATGTTTTGGAAAGTCATTGGGAGGCGAAAAATGAAGAACTTTGGTAAGAGCAAGAAAAATTTTAAGGCAGCGAGCGCTGCATCTAAGACGTTTGCATGGGTGTTGAGTATCATGCTGGTGGTTACGGGCATCGCACCGAGCTTTGCGGAAAACGGCAAAGTGGGTAATGCAGGAGTAGCGAAAAAGGCTGCTGCATCTGAGCAGGCGGGTATGAAGAAGACATACGCCAATAAGGCAACTGCCGTATCTAAAGAGAATACGCAAAAGAATAACAATAATAGCGTAAATATTAAAGCTAAAGAGCAAAAAAAGAAGAAGAGCGATAAAAAAGCTACGGCTTCTAAAGAAAAATCTTCAAATAATAAAGGAAAGAAGTCTGCTTTTAAGAAAAAAGTTTACAAAGATGAAGGGAAGGATGATGATGAGGCAGCCCCGAGACAATCAAGGCTATCTAAAAAGAAGGCGGTAGAGCTAAAAAAGGACGTAGCCTATGATGTTAATATGATGATACAAAATGGCTATTCATCGTATTACAAAAATTCTGACAACTCTTCCAAAACTCCTAAAATCCAAAACACAAACCTAAATTACCTTTTAAAGACAAGAGCCGCAAAAAACATTGCGAGCTCTATGAAATTCTTAAACCTCAAAAAAACCAAAGACACTCCCAAAGACCAAAATGGCAAGAAAAACAAATTCAGAAATAAGCGAGAAGGAGATAAAGTAACTCACTTGAACACTTCCGGCAATGTAATAGCGACTATTCGCAAGGGCGAAGCAATAGCTAAGATATCTGCTGTGAATACTGCAGGAGATATGAGGATAGAGCGTGCAAGATGGGGAAATTTAGTCAGATCCATTGGCGGCAATGCTGCATATCAACCGGGGAGCGACGTGGAAATTAATTGGGGCAGTTCTATGCACCTTGATTTTGTCACAAAGGGAATACGTTTGCCGGAAGACAGCTCGAGCTTTTTTTATGGCTTGGGAGGATACGTTTATCATGCTGAAAATATAGATACATCAGATGTTCGAGATATGAGGCGTATGTTTTCGAAAACTCAAGTTTTAGCTAAAGGTGTAACGAATTTATCGCGATGGAATACGCGTAAGGTACTTGACATGAGCTATATGTTTGATAATTGTTCAGTGGGTTCTTCTGGTGTTGAATTTCCTGATATATCGAGATGGAAAACAAGCAACGTTACAAACATGGAAAGCATGTTTGCTGAAACTTCAAGAAGCAACTTTTCAAACTTTGACATATCAAAATGGGATGTGTCGAACGTGACCAATATGTCGAAAATGTTTATGTTTTCAGGTGTTAGAAGGCTGGATCTTTCCAAATGGGAACTCAATCCTAGAGTTAAAAATGCAAGAGAATACGGTGATGTAGATAAACCTTCTCCTGGACCCATAGGGAGGATGTTCTATGGTGCCAGCCTAGAGTGGATAAAAACTCCAAGGAACCTTTTTGCTTATATGCACATACAAGGATACTCTTTCGCTTCATTGGTAAAAAGAGGCCAAGGAGTAGTGCCTGCAGCATCAGAAACAAAAGGCGGTAACCATTATATTAAAGCAGGCATGCGTAAGGAGGACAATAAATATCAGCTTGATTCTTACACTTTTGCTGCAAATAGTAAATATTGTGCTGTGAATTTTAACAAAAATGGCGGGGATGTCGAAGCTTGGATGAATTATGAAATCGTAGAGAAAGGCAAATCGTTTAATGTTTCGAACGGTGTGCTGCCACAGGAAGAGCCGAAAAAGAACGGGCATCAATTTGCGGGGTGGGCATATAGCCCGAATGATAAAGCGCCTACGTTCAATAAAGATCAAAAGATAAATGAGAATTTGACATTATATGCTGTGTATTTAGAAGATAAGGAATATCCGTTAAATGATAGCGGTAATGTTTTTGCAAAGCCTAAGGTGGGTGCAAACGGTGAAACCACACTGGAAATTAATGTAAAGGATGGCGCTAAGGATACATTGATCAACGGTAGGTGGATTGATATGGCGACTGCATTCGGAGCAAGTGGTTCAAGTAGCGCTGATCTATCTTGGACAGCGGCAGGTGATAAGGTAAATATAAAATTTTTAGCGAATGTAAGAGCGCCTAGCGATATGACGCAGATGTTTTATTCTTTCAAGGGTAATATAGCCGGGTTAGACCATCTTGATACAGAAGGAACTTCAAACTTTAAAAATGCATTTGCAAATGTAACCGGTAGAGTTGACGGTAATGACTTTACCAATTGGAACGTCAAGAGCGGTACCGGCTTTGAAGGTATGTTTAAGAATTCATCAATTGATCCGAATGTGGGCAATTGGGATACTCAAAATGCTCAGGATATGAGAAGCATGTTTGAAGGCGCAACATCTGCAAATCCGGATGTAAGTAAATGGAATGTTAAAAACGTCAAGAAGATAGACAGCATGTTCAATGCGGCTGGAAAAGCTAATCCTGATATAAGTAAGTGGAACTTCGGTAACCTTGAGAGCATGCGTGAGGCGTTTTATGAGAGTAGGCTCGAAAAGGCGGATCTCAGCAAGTGGAAGTTTACAGGGGCAGGGCTGTCAAATGCGGCTGATGCGTTTGTAAACTGTGATAATTTAGTATATCTAAAAACGCCTATGGGGCTTACTACCACCATGGGTGGCGCAAACTCAGACTTTAAGGTGGCAAGGCTTGAAAAAGGCTCTCCTGCAGCGGTTGAAGAGGAAACTTTAAATCTGGGCAGTGATTATACGGTAAACGCCGGTGGAAGAGAGAACGTTGCCTTCAATATATATCGTAAGGATGCTTATGCAGGGGTAATATTCGATGTAAACAGCGGTGATAGAGAGAGCTTCAGAAATCATGAAATAGCGAAGATAGGAAAATCCATAAGAGCGAGCGGAGGAGTGCTCCCTGAAGAAAAACCTCAGAAAAACGCAAGTACGTTTAAAGGCTGGAGCAAGGATAAGAACACGCAGGGCGATGGAGAATTTAACGAAAATGAGGCGATAACAGAAGATGTTACCGTATATGCAATATACGAACAGAGAGTTCCTGCGAAAGTAAGGTTCCATGCAACGGGTGGAAATCTTAACGGAGTACCGCCTGAAGTGGACGGACTTACAGGAACCAGCCTGGGAAATGAATTCCCTACAGAGCAACCGAACAGAAAGGGATATGATTTTATAGGATGGAGTACGAAGCCCGAAGATGCAAATACAGGCCTCATCACATCGGGACACGAATTCACCAGAGATACTTTGGTTCCGAATGTAGAGACGGAAGTATATGCGGTATGGAAGGAAAGATCCAAGATAACAATTAAATTCAACGGTAACGGCGGTAATCTCGGAAGCATTCCTGAAAGCAAAGAAATATATGAACGTGAGGCGCTCGGTGCGGACTTCCCTGTGCATACTCCGTCAAACGTATCGAACATGGATCCTAAGAGGGAAGGCTACACCTTTATAGGCTGGGGATACAACAAGCATTCAAGAGTCCCTGAAGCTACAAAGGATACCGTATTTACAAAATCACAGACGCTGTATGCAATCTGGAAAGAAGGAACATCAAGCACCATAGGTGTAAAATTCGATGCAAACGGCGGAAAATATAAGAATGCTGAGCCAAGCGTAATGCTTGAAAAAGGCACAGCGCTAGGGGCCAGATTCCCTATGGAAGTTCCTGAAAGGGCAGGCAAAGCATTCTTCGGATACGCAGATAAGGCAAGCGCAGACGCCCCTAATATAACAGCAGAGACCGTATTTAATGAAAGCACGGTTGCATATGCATTGTGGAAGGATGCAGGCTCTGTGTATAAGGTTGAGTTTGATGTAATGGGAGGATATCCTGTTATGCAACCTGTGTATGTGGAAGCGGGAAAGAAACTTGGAGACAGATTCCCTAAAACCCTTCCAAGAAAAGCGGGGAAAATGCTTGTAGGATTTACAAGCAACAGAGCAGAAGCTGAGCTTGGCATAGTAACAAGCGCAAATGAAGTAAATAAGGATACTGAAATAAACAAGGATACGGTAGTTTATGCGGCGTTTAAGAAAAAGGATGTATCGACCGTGACATTCGATGCGAACGGCGGAAATCTCGGAAGTGTACCTGCGAAGGTAGATACGACATATAACACGAACCTTGGCAACAAATTCCCTGCAGCTCAGCCTAAAAAGGATAACTATGAGTTTAAGGGCTGGACGATGTCAAAGGCGGAAGCTGACAAGGGGATCGTGACAGATGAAAACAAGGTAGATAAGGATACAGTAATCACGGATGACATAACAGCCTATGCAGCATGGAGCAAAAAAGAACATGAGGTTCATTTCATAAGTGATAATAAGGAAGTAGAAGAACCGTTTAAATCACCTATAAAGTGCTTGCACGGAGAAGCGCTTAAGGATAAATTCCCTACAGGACACCCTGCAAAGCCTGATTACACCTTCATAGGATGGAGCACATCAAAGACGGAGGCTGAAAATGGAGTCTTAACTCCGGCGCATAAATTTGACAAAGATACAAAGATCACAGGCGAGACGACAGTTTATGCAGTGTGGAAAGAACTTGCAGAGGTAAGCTTTAATGCAAACGGAGGAGACGCATCATCTGTGCCTGATACTATAAAGGTAGTGAGAGGCGAGAAGCTTGGAGATAACTACCCTACTAAGATCCCAACAAGGGCAGGACATAAGTTCCTAGGCTGGTCAGATGATCCGAATGCATACAGCCCTAACATTACTAGGGACAGCGTAATACAATACAGAACAACTCTGTTTGCAATCTGGCAGGAAATGCATACCGTAACATTTAATGCGAACGGCGGAGAAGAAAACAGCGTGCCGAGCCCTATATACCTACAAGACGGTGAGAAGATAGGCGCAAATATGCCGGGACAAAAACCTATCAGAAGAGGCTACACATTCAAAGGCTGGGCGAGTGAACCGAATGCCAAAACTGCAAATATTACAGAAGAAACGGTTGTAATATCGAATATGACAGCCTATGCAATATGGAAGCCTGTTACGTGTGCGGTGACATTCGTAAACGGAATAAAGAAGTATGCTGTAAAATATGCAAACTACGATACTACTCTAGGCAACAACATGCCTGAAGCGCCTGATAAGATGGGTTATACATTCGCAGGCTGGAGCATGAGGGCGAACGATCCTAACCTTGAATATGAGTTTACAAAATATACAAGAATAACCGGCAGAATGAAGGTGTTTGCAATATTTAAGAGGGCGACGCACAAGCAAATAACAAGGATAACGCTAAACCTTTCAAAGAGCATGATAAGAGTGGGCGAAATGGCGGAAGTGATAGCGGAAATAGAACCTACGGACGTTCTAAACAAAGAACTTCTATGGAAGAGCAGCAACAATAACGGTCTTGAAATAAGAAATGCAGGAAACAGCAGAACGTACGTAAAAGCTCATAAGAGAGGCATCTACACAATTACGGCGAAGGCAAAAGACGGATCGGGCACTGAAGGAAGGCTCAGAGTAAAAGTAGAAGGCAAACAGCCGGGAGTACCTACGACGGATGCAAACGTAATGTTTAACGCAGGATCTGCAGCAGGATTCCCTAAGATAGTAAATATCAAAAAGGGCGAAGCACTTCTAGGTAAGATGCCTAAGAATCCTAAGATATACGGGCTTAAGTTCCTCGGTTGGAGCACGAAGATTCTAGGCAAAAAGGCGGATATCAACTTTACAGAAGATACGGTGGTTAAAAACGACATGTCTGTATATGCGGTATACGAAGAAGACACCACTGTAAACGTAGAACCTAAGATCCAAAAAATAACACTTGAGAGCAATAAGAACGAGATCAAGGTAGGCGAAGAAACAGATGTTATAGCGAAGGTAGAACCTAATTCAGCTAAGCTTAAGGATCTTGAATACTATGTGGATGCAGGACTTACAGTAGTAAGCATTGATGGCAATAAGTTGAGAGTCAGAGGAAATACTGTAGGCAGACACAAGATAAAGGCATCTGCAAGAGACGGCTCTAATAAGAAGGCGGAGCTTGAAATAAATGTAAAAGAAAAGACGCAAGGCAAAGCATATGTATGGCTTATGGCAGAAGGCGTTCTTGGATATCCGGATCTTTTGGAAGTGGATGAAGGAACCGCATTAGGAGATTTGCTTCCTATGGGATTATCAAAGCCGGGTATGGAATTCCACGGCTGGAGCACGATGGGCTATGCAGGTGATCCGGACTTTACAAGCAGTGATATTGTAAATACGGATATGACGCTATATGCGGTATTCAAATCGGTTGTCCCTGTACCGCCTGAAAAGCAGGTAAAATCTATAGACCTTAAGTTGTCAAAGAGTACGATATATGACGGGGATGAAGTAGATGTAATTGCTGATGTAGAACCTAGCAGTGCGGAGAACAAGACACTTGAATGGAGCATATCGCCAAGCAATGCAAAAATAATAAACATAAATGAAAGAGCTATAAAGGTTCATAATCTTCGTGAAGGAAGCTACACGGTAACTGCTAAGTCAACGGATGGTTCTAACATAGAAAAGACAATAGAAATAGACGTACTTAAGAAGGGTGCGCCACCTAGCAATAAGGCAACGGTAAGATTCATGGCGCCGGGTGCGGCAGATTATCCTAAGGCTGTAGAAGTTATGAAGGGTAGCTCGGTAGGATTTGATATGCCGGATGATCCGGACATAGTAGGCTTTAACTTCCGTGGTTGGAGCACAAAGATGAATCCTGTAAATGCTTCCGATGTGAACTTTACAAAGGATACCAAGGTAGATAAGGATATGAGCGTATACGCCGTATTTGAAAGGGATCCCGGTATACAGGCAGAGAACAAGATAGAGAAGATAGTTCTTAAGGCGGCAAAGAGGGAAGTAGAAGTAGGATCCGGAGTTAATATACTGGCAGCGATAACACCATCTGATGCGGACATAAAGCATTTGACATTTGAAAGTGAAAATGCGGATAAATTCCCTGTAGAGCAGATGACTGATACGACGGCACGTGCATATGCTAAGGAAGCGGGTACGTTTAAGATAACCGCAAGGGCAAACGACGGTTCAGGTAAGTACGGTGAAATCACTATAAAGGTAGTACCTAAGAATCCTGTACCTACAATGCACACTGTAACCATGATGAGCGATGCGGTAGGATATCCTAAGACTGTTGTTGTGGAAGACGGTAAGGCTATAGGCGATAAGCTTGATATGGATCTTACAAAACCGAACGCAGTATTTAAGGGCTGGAGCAGAAATACGGCCGCAGGACCTGTGGACTTTACAAGGGATACCTTGGTTTATGCAAACACTATAGTATATGCGGTATTTGATTATCAAAACCCTAAAATGGTGGAGAGCATCGATCTTCAACTTTCAAGAACCAACATAAATGCAGGAGACTATGTAGATGCGTTGGCATTGGTAAATCCTGTAGATGCAAGCAATAAGGATATAAGGTTTACAGTAACACCGAGCCTTAATGTTGAAAAGACTTCATTGACAACAGCAAGGATATACGCAGTAAGAGAAGGCAGATATACTTTGAGGGCAGAGTCAACTGACGGATCAAATGTGTTCAAGCAGGTTGTATTTGAGGTGAATGACAGCGGCACGGGACCTATACCTTCCACCCACGCTAAGGTAGTATTCAATGCCGACGGTGATAATAACTTCCCTAGGGTATTGACGGTTAAGAAGGGTGAAGCGCTTGGCGGTAGAATGCCTGCAGACCCTGTAAGACAAGGTTTTAGGTTCAAGGAATGGAGAATTGTAGGAGGCGCAGGTGCCACACTTACAAAGGACACCAGAATAGATCAGGATACGGAAGTATATGCAAGATATATTAAGGAAGGCTTAATAAACAAGAAGATAAAGAACATTACATTGCTTGCAGGAAGCACGTTACTGGAACTTAATGATCAAACAGCGATAGGCGCATTGATAGACCCGGAAGATGCTGATTATAAGGATCTTACATTCACATCGCTTAACCCAAGTGTTCTAAAGGTTGATAAGACCGGCGAGATTGCGGCAAGGGCAACAGCCAAGAAGCGAGGAAGCGCAGTAGTAAGGGCAGAGGCTAATGACGGATCAGGAGTAAGCGGCGAGATAACAATAAATGTAGAGCCTAAGAAGGAAAGCGTGAAGCTTACTATGGAAGCTCAAGGAATAGCCGGATTCCCTAAGACCGTAGATGTAACCAAGGGCGAAAGCTATGCGGATCTTCCTATGGAGCTTGTAAAACCGGGTCATGTATTCATGGGTTGGAGTACGATATCAAGCACAGGAAGCGTAGACTTCAATAAACACACCAAGGTAATGACAGACAGCAAGATATATGCGGTATTTAAAAAGGATATAGTACATGTAACGGTAAGAGCTGACGGAGTAGACGGATATCCTATAACGGTACCTGTTCAAAGAGGAAGCGCTCTATTAAACTTACTTCCAAAGAAGGTAGAGAAGGACGGCTTTAAGTTCAAAGGATACAGTACGATTTCACCGACGGGAGCTGTAAACTTTACCGAGGATACGGTAGTAAACGAAGATACGGTGGTATATGCAGTGTTCGAAGCAACGCAGGCAGCATCCACAAAGATTAAAAACATAACGCTTGCTGTTACAAAATCAAGCATAGAAAAGGGAGATACCTTCGATGTAATAGCAAGTATCGAGCCTGATAACGCTACAAACAAGGTGCTTGAATTTACATCAAGCAATAACGATAAACTAAAAATAACCGGCATCAAGGATAGAATGATAAGCCTTAAGGCACTCGATAAAGGCAAATACAGCGTAAGGGCAAAGGCAACGGACGGCTCAGGAGTAGAGGCTGAGACGAGTATAGAGGTTAAAGAGAAGGATATTAACGTACCAAGGAAGGCAAAGGTAACACTATATGCTGATGATGTAGCGGGCTACCCTCAGGTTATTGAAGTGATGAGAGGAGATACGCTTGCAGACAAGTTGCCGGCTAGGATAGAGCGAGCAGGATATGACTTCCTAGGATACAGCAAGGAAAAGAACGGTCCTATAAACTTCTTCTCAGATACCGCAGTAAAAGAGGACATGAATGTATATGCGGTATACAGAAAACAAGGATCTATACTTAAGAAGGTAAACAGCATAAAGCTGGCGGCAGGAAGCCTAAGGATGCAACTTGGAGACATTACGGATGTACTTGCGATAGTATCTCCAACCGATGCTACGGATAAGAGAGTAAGGTTTACACTTGACAGAGCCGACATCTTAAAGATAGTAAACGCAGATGATTCTGCAGCAAGGGTAGAAGCTGTGGGTGAAGGAGTTGTAAAGGTTAAGGCGGAAGCTTTAGACGGCTCCGGAGTTACTAATGAACTTGCTATGGAAGTTATCAGAAAACCGGCTAAGAAGGTAAAGGTAACTCTAAATGCTGAAGGCATAACAGGATATCCTAAGGTAGTTGAGGCGGAAGAAGGAACTTCTCTTGATGCAGGGCTTCCGATGGATCTTAAAAAACCGGGCTACGTGTTCCGTGGTTGGAGTTATGAGAAGGACGGCGAAGTAAACTTCACAAAGCATACTCAGGTAAGCAGAGATACTGAAGTACATGCGATCTTTAAAAAGGATGAAGTAAGTGTATTGTTCATAGCGGATAGAGCGGCAGGTTTCCCTAAGTCCGTAACGGTAGAGAGGGGCAAGGCAATTCTTGATAATATGCCTGCAAACCCTGTAAGAGACGGATATACGTTTAAGGGCTGGTCAACAGAGTCAAGCCTCGGAGCTCTAAATTTAACTAGAGATAACGTGATAGATAAAGACACAATTGTATATGCGGTATTTGACAAGCAAGGAGCAATCGCAAAACCTATCTCTGAAATAACTCTAGGAGTGACTAAGTCGGACATTAGAGAGGGAGATGAAGCGGATGTCATAGCGAGCATATCTCCATCCGATGCAGATGATAAGCGACTTAAGTGGGAAAGCAGCGCTCCTGATAAGCTTAAGATAGAGCAGACAGGTGACAATTTCGCAAGAATAAAGGCTGTGACCCCGGGAACTTACACCGTAACGGCAAAGGCTAAGGACGGATCAAACAAGCAGGCAAGCATAGAGATAAAGGTGCTCAGCAAAGGTTCCGGATCCGTGTCCAATAAAGTAAAAGTTATGGTATCGGCGGATGGAGTAGCGGGTTATCCGAAACTCATCGAGATAAATAAGGGCGCAACGCTTAAGGACAAGTTACCTGCAAATATTCAAAAGACAGGTTGCGAGTTTAAGGGATACACAAAGGTTATGGGTAATCCTGCGGACTTTGATGAAAACGAAGCGATAACGGAAGACCTAAGACTATATGCGGTATTTGAGCAGAAGACTGCACCTAGCGTGAAGGTACAGAGTATAGAGCTAAATAAGTCCAAGAGCATTGTAAGAGTAGGAGATGCAGTAGATATAATACCTACGATAACTCCTAAAAATGCCGATAACAAATCTCTCGACTATGTGGTTGATAAGAAAGGACTTGCTCTAATCCACAAGAACCCTGACGGTACTCTAAGACTATATGCTAAGAGCAAGGGCAAGGTAGTCGTAACGGCTAAGGCTACAGATGGCTCCGATGTTACTAAGTCGATCGAGATAGAAATCGGAGAAATGCAAAAGGCAAGGGTGGATATAACCTTGAATGCAGATGGCGTAGCAGGCTATCCAAAACAGTTGACCGTAGATAAGGGAGAAGCACTTGGAAATGCATTGCCGAATGTGCTTGACAGAACGGACTATGACTTCCGTGGCTGGAGTACGTCACCAAACGGCATGATAGATGTAAACAGGCTAACGCAGATGACATCAAGTATTCCGATATATGCGGTATTCACTAAGAAGCAGGTAAGTGTAAGGATGCTTGCAGAGGGTGTAAACGGTTATCCTAAGAATATGAGCTTTGACATCCACAGCACCTTAGGAGCAAACCTTCCTACAAATCTTGATAGAGAGGGCTATGAGTTCAAGGGCTGGAGCAAGGATTCATTTACAGGCGATGTAAACATAACAAGTGCAAGCCAGATCGACGAAAGCCTAACTATATACGCAGTGTTTGAGAGAAAGGCGCCTGTAAATCATAAGGTAACGAAAATCAGTTTGGAAGATTTAAGCACAGAGAAAAAGGTTACAGACAAAGAATTTGGACTACTTGCAAATATACTTCCTGCAAATGCTGATGATAAGACGTTAGAGTGGAGTACAAGCGATCCGTCGGTTAAGCTAGTACAAAGACAGAATAATTTTGTGAAAGTACTTGCTACTAAGGCCGGGAACTACAGTGTAACAGCAAAGGCAAAAGACGGATCGGGCGTAGAAGATACCTATTCGTTCACAGTAGAAAAGGCAGTGCCTGAAACCAAAGCGGTAACGCTTGAAGCGACTGATACAGCAGGATATCCTAAGGTTCTTAGAGTAAATAAAGGCGAAGCGCTTGTAGGAAGACTTCCTATGGGACTTGAAAGAGAAGGGTATACCTTCCTCGGTTGGTCAAACGTACAGGGATCACCGGTAGCGGATTATGATGTGAGCCTTCCTGTAGTGGATGATCTTACACTCTATGCAGTGTTTAAGAAGGACATCAAGCCTGCTAAGTTCGTTGAAAAAGTTGAGCTTAGCGGTAAAGAAGACCTCAAGGTAGGTGAAAGTGCATACATAACGGCAAGTGTAATGCCTATGTACGCAGATAACAAAGAATTGAAATTTGAATCTTCAGATTCCGATAAGCTTACTGTAAAGAGAGCCGGTAAGAATGAAGTCTTGGTGGTAGCCAATAAGAAGGGAACGGCATACGTAAAAGCAACTGCAATGGACGGCTCAGGTGTAACAGCTGAGCATAAGATAACGATCACAGCTGAAATGAGGAAGATAACCTTTAGAAGCGGTGAAGGTACAGGCAACATGCCTATGCAGGAAGTAGAGCAGGGCAGCGAATTCAGGCTTCCATTAAACGGATTCACAGCACCGAAGGATAAGGAGTTCGATGCTTGGGAAGTTCAGATGGGTACAAATACGCCTGCACGATTCATGCCGGGAAATACAGTGCCTGTATATGAAGACATAGTAGTGACTGCTAAGTGGAAAGACGTTGAGGTTGATCCTAACAAGAAGGTAACTGCAAGATTTGAAAAGGGAGATCCTGATGCAAGCGGCAGCATGCCGAATGTGACAGGTATAGTAAGAGGAAGTGATTATACATTACCTGATAACGCCTTCACAGCACCGACAGGTCTGATGTTCGATAAGTGGAAGGTGGAAGTAGGTACGAATCCGGTTCAGTTTAAATCGCCGGGCGAAAAGATAAAGGCTCTCGATGATATGACGATTACAGCTACATGGAGGAATGCAGAAAAGAGAAAGGTAACCTTTAAGGATAAAGACGAGAGCTTGATAGAAACCAAGGAAATTGAACACGGCAAGGCATTCGGCACTTCAATGCCGGCATACACCAAGCCATTGGATCCGGGATACGCCTTCCTCGGTTGGAGTAAGTCCGCTGAAGATGCAAAGAGGGGCACGATAACGCCGGGCAACGAATTCACTAAAGATACCTTGGTTAAGGAAGACACAACCGTATATGCAGTAGTAGGCAAGAATGTCAGCATGTATAAAGTAACTCTCGACGGTAACGGAGGAGTGCTTGCAGGAGGAGCTACAGCGGTATTCGATGTAGCTGCAGGAAATACGGTAAAGGCACAGCTAGAAGCTGCAGTGGCAAATGAGATATTTACAAAACCGGGATACAAGTTCGTAGGATTCTCAAAGAGCAGATTCGCTGCACTACCTGATTACAACTTGGACAGCCCTGTATATTACAACACAACGCTATATGCAGTGTACGAAGAAGCGCACGAGGTTACAAAGGTAACTATCAAGTATACTGAGGTGGGCATGCAAGAAGATGAAGTGATAGAGAACGTTCCTCTCGGTAAGGCAATAGGATCTAAGCTCGATGGACATGAGAAACACAGAGACGGCTATAGATTCTTAGGATATTCCAAGGTAAACGGTGCCGTTAAGCCTGACTTCTTCAAGAAGAGCATAGTAACTAGAGATATGGTTATATATCCGGTGTATAAGAAAAATGCAAATGATGATGAGGTAGTTGTAAGCTTCAATGCAAATGGAGGCGAGAAGGCACCTAAGGCGGAAAGAATACCGATGTATGATTCATTGGGTGCTAAGATGCCGGGTAAGGAAAATGCACCTGTACGTGACGGATACCTATTCACAGGTTGGGCTAGGAGTAAGGCTGCTAAGTATCCTGATTTCTTTAGAGGTACAACGGTTAAGGGTAACATTACTGTGTATGCTGTATGGAAGAGCTTGTATGACGAAAAGCTTGGTCAGACAGCGCTTAAGGTAACAGCTAAGGCTAAGGGCTATGAGCTTACGATAGAACCGCCTAAGGCAGACTTGCACACAGGTTTCGAGATCTTTAGAAGCGAAGATAAGGACTTTAAGCCAAGTAAGGATAATAAGATAGCGACTATAGGTAGGAACGACTTGAAGTACTTGGATGACAAGGCTGATAACGGTAAGGCATACTACTATGCGGTAAGAGCTATAGATGCGGACGGAAGCTATAACGGCACTAAGGTGACGTTCATAGGAAAGCTGTCTGATAAGGTTCTTGCAGCACCGCTTCCAAGGGATAAGGGAGTGACGGCAACGATAGCAGGTAAGGGAGCTGTGAGTCTTGAGTTTAATAAGACCGTAGCGGCAGCCAAGTACAAAGTAACTGTGACAGCGCCTTACGATAAGAAGTTTAAGGAGCGAGTAAAGGAGATCGAGGCAAATAAGCTTATGCAGGCAGCTGCAGGCAAGGTTAAGGCAAACATAACCGGGCTTCCAATGGGTAAATTCCTGGCATTCAAACTCGAGGCTTTGGAAGCTGACAATACTAAGCTTGTGGAATACGGTAACAGCTTCGCATTCATGCTGGGTGCGCCTGAAAAGCTTATTGCAAAGGTGAATAAGAAGAAGAGAGTGCTTAACATTAGGTTCAAGGCTATGAAGGGTGTAAGCGGCTACGAAGCTAAGATAGTTATTAACGGTAAGGTTAAGACTATAAAGCTTAAGAAGGGCAAGAAGAAGCTCAAGAACTTCATGGTAGGAAGCATCAAATTGCCTAAGAAGAAGGGTAAATACACGTTCACCATACGGGCATTCAAGAAAATCGGCAAGCTTAAGTACTATGGACGTACGATAACGAAGACATTTAGATAAAAAATCCGGTTTATCCTCAAAACCTTAAGAAAGCTCCCTCACGGGAGCTTTCGCTATTTGATTGTGATTTAAATTTAAGTGCGCAGCGATACTGCTGTAACCTATATTTCAATATTTTGAAGGCTTTTTGCGTTTCTTGATTAATAATTATTGTTTAAGGGTGAGGTGTGCACCGCAGCACACACTGCGACGACTTGGATTTGAAGTTATATGGTATAAGGTGGGTAGGATGCATTGGCAGTCGAACGTCTTTTAAAATTAATTAATTTATTCAATTTTGGGTACGGGTAAAGTGAGCATCGCAGCGCATACTGTGGCAACTTTAATTTGAAAAGGCATTTTGAAAGTGATAAAATATTTACGAATAAAAAACGTGACAAATCACATAAATTATTTGTAAAGGAGAGAGCATGGTAATTGAGCGGAATCAGTACTTAAATGAAATTATTAAAAAGAAGGATAACGGAAGGGTAAAGATAATCACAGGTATACGCAGGTGCGGGAAATCGTATTTGCTATTTAACCTGTATAAGGGTTATCTTCTGCAGAATGGAATCAATGAGGAGCAAATCGTTGAGATAGCTCTCGATGAAGTGGAAAACATCCAATATAGGGATCCGTTTGCTTTAAATGAATATATAAAGAACAGGGTAAATAGCGACAAAAAATATTACATTTTCATCGATGAAATACAATTTTCAGAAGCGGTTCAGAATCCTTATCTGGATGAACATAGTGAAAAGATTACATTTATAGATGTGCTGCTTTCACTTATGAAGCAAAATAATCTGGATATTTACGTTACGGGAAGTAATTCAAAAATGCTTTCAAAGGATGTTTTGACGCAGTTTAGGGACAGAGGGGATGAAATACGGATTTATCCGCTATCCTTTTTGGAAGTGCAGCAATGCTACGAAGATAAGGATAAAGCTTGGGAAGATTTCATAGTTTGCGGTGGCATGCCACATGTGCTTGAGCTTGACACCTTCGAAGAAAAAAGCAAGTATCTTAAGGAATTGTTTGAAGAAACCTATATTAGGGACATTATCGAAAGGAATAGGATAAAGAATCAAGGTCATGTACTTGATATTTTGCTTGATTTTATTTCATCTGCTGTAGGTTCGCTTACAAATCCCGGAAAACTTGCAAACAGGTATATTTCTCAAACGAACATAAAAATTTCGAATACTACTGTTTTCAGGTATTTAACCTATTTTGAAGAAGCGTATGTTTTGTACTCTGCGCAAAGATATAATGTTAAGGGTGGAAGATATTTTTCTACGCCTTTTAAATACTACTTTGCGGATATAGGACTTAGAAATGCCAGACTTAATTTTAGGCAGGTTGAAGAAAATCATATTATGGAAAATATCATTTATAATGATTTGATAAGGCGAGGCTTTAACGTGGATGTAGGCGTTGTGGATTATTTCCATAACGAAGGAGGCAAAAAAAGGCGAACACAGCTTGAAGTTGATTTCGTTGTGAATAGGGGCAATTTAAGATATTATGTTCAATCCGCATTTGCGATAGACAGTGAGGAGAAGCGAGAGCAGGAGAGGAACTCGCTTAGGCGGATAGACGATTCTTTCAAAAAAATTATAGTTGTAAAGGATAATATAGTCCCGAGATATGATGAATATGGGATTTATTATGTCGGGATCAAGGATTTTCTGTTAGCTGATGATTTGTCAAAACTGTAAAATGCAGGTACCATGAAAATATGTTGAATATAGATGAAGGCTGTTGTTGCTTGTGTTAGCGAGCTTTTGATATAATAGTTAATGTTCGTTCAAATATTGGACGTAAGAGAATATTTAGTTGTTAAGGTGAAGTTGGATGCTCAGAGAAGAAGATAGAGAGTACTTGAAATCATTATCGCCCGAGGAGAGGTTTACGAGCTATCTGCTTGGAAGCATACAGGGGCAGGATGCTGAATGCACGTATAGACTCGGCGATTGTTATATGGATGGTGAGTTTGTAAAAAAAGACGAGAACGTAGCATTCACTTTGTATTACAAAGCCTATGATTATGCAGTTTTAAATGCGGAGGAATTGGATATCGCCGAAAGCTGTTTGAGGCTCGGCAAGTGTTATCTTTCAGGAGTAGGCATCGATGAAAACATAGATTTCGGATTAGCGAGGATAGAAAAGGCGGAGAGACTTTTTAATAAGTATAAATCGGATGAGAAGGTTACGCAAAGGCTGCTTGAAATTTCCGAAGTATACGATAAATACGACGAATTATAACGATATTATTTTACGGTATTATTTTTTATTTAAGGAGTGTTCAGTATGACGAAAATTACAGCCGGTGTTTTGATGGTTATGGCTGCGTATCTGGTATTCATGGTGCTTGTAGGAGTGTATTATTCCAAGCATAATTCGGATACAAGCGATTTTTATTTAGGTGGCAGAAAATTAGGGCCGCTTGTAACCGCTATGAGCGCAGAGGCTTCAGATATGAGCAGCTGGCTTTTGATGGGGCTCCCGGGGGTTGCATACCTATCGGGGATTGCTGAAGCCGGATGGACGGCTATAGGGCTTGCCTTGGGCACATACTTAAATTGGTTGCTAGTTGCAAGGAGGCTAAGACATTATACGGCGGTTACGGGTGATGCAATTACAATACCGCAATTCTTCAGCAATAGATATCGGGATAAGAGCAATGCCTTGTTGGCAATAGCAGCGCTTTTGATCGTAATTTTCTTTGTGCCGTATACAGCATCGGGATTTGCCGCATGCGGAAAGCTGTTTTCCGTGATGTTCAATATACCGTATGTTTACGCAATGATAGGGAGCGCCGCTATCATCGTTGCATATACCGCACTTGGAGGTTTTTTGGCTGCGAGCACTACGGACTTGATTCAAAGCATTATAATGACGGCTGCACTTATAGTTGTGAGTCTCTTTGGTTTGTATGCAGCCGGAGGATTCGACAATGTAGCCACAAATACGGATAAACTACAAGGATATTTGAGTCTGTTGAGCAGCTATGATTTAAATACGGGAAAAGGGAATTCCATGTCCATACTTACTATTGCATCAAATTTCGCATGGGGGCTTGGATACTTTGGAATGCCGCACGTGCTTCTCAGGTTCATGGGCACTAAAGATCGTGACAAGTTAAAGCTTTCAAGAAGAATCGCTACAGTATGGGTAGTGATTTCAATGTTTATTGCTATTTCAATCGGAATAATCGGGCTTGGAATGACAAAGGCGGGAGCAATAGGAGCCTACACGAAGCCCGGCGAATCGGAGAAGTTGATTATAGATATTGCGCTGCTTCTCAGCAAAAACGGCTTTTTTGCAGTTCTCATGTCAGGACTCATACTTTCAGGGATACTGGCTTGTACGATGTCCACTTCGGATTCGCAGTTATTAGCGGCATCTTCGAGTGTTTCCGAAAACATCGTAAACGATTTCTTCGGTATAAAGTTATCAAAGAAGTCGGCAATGCTGATGGCAAGGTTTACCGTGCTTGTGATTGCGGTGATAGCAGTGTTTTTGGCAAGGGATCCTGAGAGTTCGGTATTTAAGATAGTATCGTTTGCGTGGGCGGGGTTTGGAGCCACGTTCGGACCCACCGTATTGTTTGCGCTTTTTTGGAAGAGGTCGAACAGAAACGGTGCCCTTGCCGGCATGATAAGCGGAGGCATTATGGTGTTCGTGTGGAAATATCTAATAGCACCGCTTGGCGGAATTTTTGCAATTTACGAACTGTTGCCTGCATTTATAGTGGCTAGCCTCGTTATAGTGATAGTAAGCCTTATCACGGAGGCTCCGAGCGAAGAGATTATAGCGGAATTCGAGCAGGTGGATAAAGATTTATCGGATTGATAATGAATAGGATACTGCTATATGTGGTAACATAGATGTGACATCGATATGCAGGATTGTTTTGGGGATGTCATGGTTTCGACAGGAATTTTGAAGCAAGATAAGCGAGCCGAAGATTGCTCAGTCTTCGTAAAAATGGGCACGTTAAGAATAAACGGAAAAACAAACAAATTAGCATTTGCTGCCTAAGCAGCTTGCCACTTCGTATGAGTCTCCTGCAGCTTATGCATGAAGTGTCAATTATGCAGGAAGCATTTTGTGAGTGTCCGGTAGCAAAATGTTCATTCACGGATTAGCGATCTTTTACCTTGCCAACACGGGTAAGGGATCAGCGAAATAATAAAGTTTGGCTACGCTCGAAGAAAGTTTTGTGGATAGGTTTTTGGACAGGAGTTCGACTCTCCTCATCTCCACCATTTAAAGGTTCGAGCTTCTGCGATTAGGGAGCTCGATTTTTTTTGCTTTTGTCTGCAAATTTTACGAGAAATTTATATTGGTTCCCGTCTTTCTTTGGTTCGGTATGTGCATATAAGTTATACAAGGGGAAAATAGCAAGCAATGCCCGCAAATGCTAGACATACATTTGAAAACATATGATTGCAAGTGCAGGTGTCATCTGTTATAATATGCGTAGATAAAGGAGGTGCTGATCATGGCAAGTGCATTAGTACAGTTCCGCGCAGATGAAGCGGAAAAAATGGAAGCCATTCAAGTGTGTGAAAAATTAGGGATGAATCTACCATCATACCTTAGGATGTGTATGTCTCGTTTGGTCAAGGAACAGGGAGTGCCTTTCAGTATGAAGTTGACGCCTGCGGAGAATCCGGGCATTGCAGCAATGAAAAGAGCAAGTAAAATAGCTTCAGAACGTGGTATCTCTGATATGACACTTGATGAGATAAATGCGGAAATAGCAGCAGCACGAAAGTAAGCTATGAAATATTTTGCTGTAATAGACACAAATGTCCTTGTTTCTGCGATGCTGAAATGGCAGTCGGTTCCCGGTAATGTTATGGAATTTGTGCTTGATGGATTTATAATTCCGGTGCTAAATAAAGAAATTGTTGCTGAGTATAGGACAGTGCTTGCAAGATCGAAGTTTAGACTGGATGAGGAGATCATCACAGATATTATTGATTCATTGGAGAATGTCGGTTTTTATGTAGACGCGGAGACAATAGATATTGAGCTACCTGATTCTAAAGATCGTGTTTTCTATGAAGTTGTCATGGAGAAACGTAAAGAAGAGGAGACATATCTTGTTACCGGAAATATCAAGCATTTTCCTGATGAACCATTTATAGTGACACCGAGGCAGATGTTGGATGTTCTTTTGAAAGAATATGATGCTTAGGGAGCTCGATTTTTTTGGAGAAAATTTTATGCATAAGGATGATAACAATTTGCCGGTCTTTGGTATAGGACCCGTATATGTGCTTAGTTGCTTTGTTGTGACGGCACTGGGATTGGCATTGGATTATAGTGGTAAACTGGGCTTCGGCAAAGTATCCGCATGTAAAACGGTTGCGTTCATAATAGGTATATTATTGATAATAGTAGGAGCTTCATTGTGGGTTTGTACCGTCCTGATACAAAGGATAGGGAATTCAATAAAGGAGGGCAAGCTCATCACTACGGGCGTATATTCTTTCGTGAGAAACCCTATCTATTCGGCATTCATCATCGTATTTACAGGGGCTTTGATAACGACGGCCAACTTGGTGCTACTCATATTGCCTATTATATTTTGGGTTGTATTAACAGTGGTACTAAAGTGCACTGAAGAAAGATGGTTGCTCGAAAAATTCGGAGACGAGTACGCATGTTACTGTAAGCGGGTAAATCGAATAATACCGTGGTTCAATTTTACCGGGCACAATAAGTAGAAGCATATCCGTAACGAAATAGACGGATTTATTCGGTATTATTGTTTTCAAATGTAAGATTTTTGATTTCCGACGGATTTTTCAAACAATTAAACCCAATTTGTTTTCTATATTCAGACGGAGGGATGCCTGTCTGTTTCTTAAATGAGGTGGAAAAACCGGCGACGGTGTCAAAACCTACCTTCTTTGCAAGTTCTTCTATGGACAAATCGGAATCAGCCAATAGATGCGAAGCGTAGTCGGTTTTCTTCGATAAAATATATTCAGTAATGGTGCATCCTGTAAATTGCCTGAATAATTTTTTCAGCTTTGTTGCGCTCATGTTCGCTAATCTTGAGAGCTCCGCCAATTTTATCGTTTGCGAAAAATTATCATCTATGTATTGAATCACACGCACGATACTCTTATAGTCCGTGCTCTTTTTAGGGAGTCTCCCATTTCCCATTTCGATCACCGCCGACATCAGAGCGTAGGCGCCGGCGATGTAATATAGCTCTGCGGACATTCCGCTTAAAGAACAAGCGTATATTTTCTTAAGAACGTTCATAATTTCGGCTGACCAATTATGTTCACCGCCCATGTTTTTCAAGATTTCGAGCGGACTTGCATTCTGCGCTGTAAACAGATTCTTAAGCTGCATTTTATAAAACGACGGGGAGTATAAAACTTCAGTGTAGGCAACCCGACTTCCCTTAGGCATTAAAGTGTGTATTGGGGTGCCATTTTCTTCGAGGTAGGCCATGATTTTGCCCGGAGGAAGATGTTTTGCATACTCAAGACGAAGCGAGATATAGAGGGAATCATTCGGCATTGTAAGCTTGGTATCTTTCAGAAAGTAAAAATCGCATTTTGTAATTATGAAATTATCTCCATGAGGCAAAAACCAAAAATACCCTTGGGTAGTACGGCCATTCCCTTGAAAGAAGGAGCCGCAGCCAAAAAGGTTATTATCATTATTCTTTATCATTCCCATGTCATTGCACATGGAATTTATTATATCTATCATAACAAACCGCCTCTTTTTCTATTAGACATATTTCTTTTGAGACCGGACATATACACAACCAATCTATTGCTCAAACGGATGAGGGTGTAATATACTTTCGATGTAGCCATGGTTAACTAATGTGATTTTAGCATTAACACGTTAAATTTTCAAGGGGGATGGGCGGTTTGAAACTCGATGTGCGTCATAAATTTTTTCTGTTAATACTCATCAGTGCGGTAGCGTTTGCCGCAAAGGATGTTGTATATGGAAGCATTGTATTCGTCATAGTGTGCCTGCTTTCTTTTCTTCTCGGACAAGGAAAGAAGGTGGTGAAATTCGCCGGCGTCTATGTTTTGCTATTGTTGTTTGTTGCTTCTTCAAAGTATGTCCCCGCCATTTTGAGTAGCATGATTTTAATGATTGTTCTATGTATAAGGATGTGCATGCCAATCATGCTCTACGGTCAAACGTTTCTAAAGATTACGCCGGTTAGTGAAATGGTTACAGGTCTCTATGCGATGAAGATGCCCCGTGCATTCGCCATCACCTTTGCGGTTGCAATGCGGTTTTTCCCTACAGTCAAGGAAGAGGTCTCACATGTGCGAGATGCTATGTCGCTTAGGGGAATAGGGTTTTCTTTAAGGAACTTAAGACTGCGCCCCGCACTCGTTTTTGAAGGGTTTATCACACCGCTTTTGGTGCGTGCGTCCACAATTGCAGAGGAACTTTCAGCGGCATCGATTACTCGAGGATTGGATAATCCGGCGCCCAGAACGGCATTCATAAAGCTGGGCATAACTTTTAAAGACATCTGTTTGACCTTTATATTTGCAGCTATGCTGATTTCCGTGTTGCTATTTCGAGCAAATGTTTGGAGGTGGTGAATTGGTTGAATTGGATAGAGTCAGTTTTCGCTATACAGAGATGGAAAAAGAAGCATTGCAAGATATTTCCCTTAAAGTGGATAGAGGCAAATGTTTGGTGCTTTCCGGCAGTTCAGGATGTGGCAAAACGACCATTACGAGGATTATCAACGGATTGATTCCAAGCTTTTACCAAGGAGAGCTTTCAGGAACTATAAAAATAGACGGAGAAGATATTTTCGGACGAGAACCACATGAGTTGGCCGCAAAGGTAGGCTCTGTATTTCAAAATCCGAGAACACAATTTTTTAATACGGACACTGACAGCGAAATCGTTTTTGGCATGGAAAATTGTGGAGTCGTATATGAAGAAATGCATATGCGTTATAAGCAGACGGTGGATGATCTTAATTTGGAGAGTTTGTGCGGGAGGGATATCTTTGCACTTTCAGGGGGAGAGAAACAGAGGATCGCATTTGGCAGTATATATGCATTGTCGCCGGAGGTATATGTTTTGGATGAGCCTTCTGCGAATCTTGATATGATTGCAACTTCAAGGCTTCGCGACCTTCTTTTACAGCTTAAAAATAGCGGTAAGACTTTATTAATCTCTGAGCACCGCCTCTATTATCTTAGAGACGTTGCGGATCAAGTGGCATTAATTCATGAGGGTAGGTTGATTGGCCTTTATGAGATGGATCGGCTTGTGGACGCACCTGTGGAAAGGCTTAACAGCATGGGGCTTCGTACGTTATATGATGTTGAGGCTCAGGCTTCACCCATAAGCTGTCCTACAAAAATACCGGCATTGGAGGTAAGGGATCTTACGGTTAAACGCAGCGGAAAGATTGTTCTCAGTAGCGCCAATATTTCGGCAGACTACGGGGATATCGTTGGGATAATCGGCGAAAACGGCATCGGGAAAACTACGTTGGCAAGAACGATCTGCGGACTTATGAAAGAAAAAGAGGGAGATATTTATTTTGCGGGCAAACTGATGGACGTTCGCATGAGGAAGCAGCTCGTTTTTCTTGTGATGCAGGATCCGAACTATCAGCTGTTTAGTGACAGCGTAGTCGGAGAAATGGCGCTCACAGCTTCCGGCGACACTCCGGATTCTGATGAGGTACGGAGGATATTATCAGTTTTAGAACTTACAGATGTCAGGGATAGACATCCGCTTTCCTTGTCGGGAGGGCAAAAGCAACGCCTATGTATAGCGCTTGCGGCTTTATCACCCGCAAGGATATTACTTTTTGATGAACCTACGAGTGGGCTTGATTTTGGGAATATGAACCGTGTAGCAAATATGCTTAAGGAACTTTCTAAGAAAAAAGCCATTATCGTGATTTCTCATGATAATGAATTCCTGAATCTCGTTTGTACACGAATCATGTCCCTGTAGATATAAATTGGAAATAGAAAGTTAGGAGGATTTCAAATGAATCAAAACAAAACTACTGTCGGTACTAAACCGAGCGGCCGTGATTTTATCAATCTTGGCATTTTTACCGTTATATTTATCGTGCTTTTTATGGCATGTATCATGGTCATGAGTATGACCATCTACACCTTACCGTTTGGTGTTGCATTGGGTTCTTTCATATCCGCTTCCGTGTACATGTTGCTTCGGGCAAAGGTTCCTAAAACCGGGGCGATCATATTGTTCGGGGTTTTGTTCGGGCTCGTTATGTTCGTCATGGGTAGCGGTTGGCCAATACTTGCAGCGGTAATCATAGGTTCGATTATCGCAGAATTTATCGCAAGAAGCGGACATTACGGGAGTTATGCCCGAGAGGTCATAGGTTACTGTATTTTAATGCTCGGGACGGCCATCGGCTCGTATATACCGTTCCTCGTCATGAAAGATTATTATCTTAAAGTTGCTGAGGGGAATAGTATTAACGGAAAATTTATGGCCAGATTAATTGAATTTATCAGTGGGCCCTATCTTGCCGTAGCCTTAGCTACAACCGTTGTTACGGCAATATTAGGAACGGTATTGGCTCGCAGCGTTTTTAAAAAACATCTTGTTAAAGCAGGATTACTTAAGGAGATGAAGTGATGAAAGAGAAAAAACCAAAGAGTGGAGTGTCTCGCATTTTTGAACTGGCTTCAGGTCACAAATGGCTTCTTGCGGTCAGCGGCGTACTGGCGGCGCTCGCTGCAATTGCTTCCTTTGTTCCCTATATCGCCGTTTACTATGTCATTCGAGATGTAATTTCCGTTTATCCGGAATTTAATAAGCTTAATATTGAATCGGTCTTGGGATATGGGATGATTGCGATTATAGGTATTGCGGCCGATGTGATTTTATTTTTAAGTTCTTCAATCTGCGCACACCTCGCTGCGTTTGGGACGCAGTATAAACTAAAAATGATATTGACGGAACATATTGCAAAAATTCCGCTTGGCTTCCACCTTAATATTGGAAGCGGGCGATTTCGCAAAGTATTAAATCAGGATATTGAAAAAATGGAAAACTTCCTGGCTCACACATATCCTGACATGGTGGCCGCCTTTGTTGCACCGGTAGTTTTGCTTGCGATTTTATTTGTATTTGACTGGCGCTTCGGTCTTGCTTCTTTCATAGCGATTATAATAGCTTTCGGCATTCAAATGATAGCTATGGGTTCTTCAAACTCAGAGCTCATGTCGAAGTTACAAAAAAACACCGCCGATATGACGGAAGCTACTGTTGAATATGTAAGAGGGATGCCGGTTCTCAAGGCTTTTGGGCAAACCGCACATTCCTTTAAGCAATTGAAAGGTGCAATCACGGCATACACAAAATTTATGTTGAAGTATACGATGAAGTGGAAAAATTCAACAGCATCCTTTATGACGCTCATTAATAATATCTATCTTTTCCTCATTCCTGTGGGGATTTTAATCGGGAAAGCGACAAGTGATTATAATGATTTTTTGCTGAATTTTATCTTTTACCTTATACTTGCGCCCGCTATAGCTTCCGTACTTCATAAATTCCTATATGTATCCTCTTCCAGCATGAGGGTTTCAGGTGGAGTCGAAAGTTTTGATGAAATGATGGCATTACCGGAATTAGCTGAAACAAGGCGAGGTAAAGAGCCAAGTGATGGAACGGTTTCGTTTCAAGATGTGTCGTTTTCGTATAGCGGAGACGATACTCTCGCTTTGTCAGAGGTAAGCTTTACCGCACGGGAAGGGGAAGTTACCGCCATTGTCGGCACCTCCGGAGGAGGTAAAAGCACAATAGCCCACTTAATACCCAGGTTTTGGGATGTATCAAAAGGCAGGATATGTATAGGGGATGTGGACATACGTGAAATGACGGAATGTGATTTAATGCGTCAGGTTAGCTTGGTCTTTCAGGACGTGTATCTCTTCAACCAAAGTATTCGGGATAATATCAAAATAGGTATTCCTGAAGCATCGGATGAAGAAGTTGTCAGGGCGGCGAAAGCGGCTTGCTGCGATGAATTTATCGAGAGCCTTCCTAATGGTTATGATACGGTGCTCGGAGAAGGAGGGGTTCATTTGTCAGGGGGGGAGGCTCAACGCATATCTATTGCTCGCGCGATTATTCGAAATACCCCTATTTTGGTTTTGGATGAGGCTACAGCTTTTGCGGATCCTGAAAACGAGAGACTTATACAAACGGCTTTGCGTAAGCTCATGAAGGGAAGAACGGTTATTATAATAGCCCATAGACTCGGAACCATAAAAGATGCCGATAATATTTTGGTGATGGATAAAGGAAAGCTCGTTGAAAGCGGAACGCATTCAGACCTTTTACAGGCAAAGGGTGTGTATTCGGACATGTGGATGAGATACACGCAATCCTTAGAATGGGGGATAGGAAAGGAGGAGGTTGCCTTATGAAGATGTTTAGAAATTCATTGTTATTGGATAAAGATGCAGAAAAAGGGCTGAGAGCTGCAGCGGTATCCTGCTTTTTTACAAGCCTTTCGCTGATGATCCCTTTCATGATTACCATAAGGCTATGCATAGAGGTTTTAAAACCTCTAACAGGAGAAGATGTTTCCTGGAATAAAATATGGATACTGTTTGGAGCCGGTATAGTAGCCTTTATTATAGTCTTTTTGCTTTCAAAGCATGACTATTTGAAAACATATGTATTTTCTTATAATCAGTCAGAGGCAACCAGACTTCGTGTAGCGGAGAAAATGCTGAAGCTCCCTATGAGCTTTTTTAACGCAAGAGATTTGAGCGAGTTATCTTCCAATATTATGACGGACTGTACGAATATTGAAACGGCTACCTCAAGTATAGTGCCGCAGCTTCTTGCGAACATAGCATCCTCAGTGTTTGTCTTAATATGTCTTGCGTTTTTTGATTGGAGGATGGCGTTATCCATATTTGCTATGCTTCCGATTGCGGCGCTCGTTTTTTGGATGAGTCGTAAGCTTCAAAACCGCTTGTTTGTAAAACATATTTCCGCAAAGCTTGCATCGGAAAAACAATCCCAAGAGTATCTGGACGGTATTAAAGTGATACGTTCATGCAACCTAGGTGGAGAGAAATACAAAAAGCTTGATGAGGCTTTCACAGAATTGCGAAAAGTGGCTATTCGCATAGAGCTCGCTTCAGGTTCTGTCATGGCATTGTCATCAATGTTGCTTAGATCGGGCATCGGTATCACTGTTTTCGTGGGTGTGCATCTGCTAACCGCAGGGCGGATCGATTTTCTCGTAATGCTTATGTTTTTGATAATTGTAAGTAGAATTTATGGTCCTATCCTTACAGTGCTGACCTTGTTGCCGGATATACTTTATTTGAAAGCTTCTTCTAAGCGCATTCGTGCTTTGATGGAAAGCCAAGCAATGACGGGAGAAGTCGGTATTCCGATTGAAAATATGGATATATCTTTTGATAATGTGAGTTTTGCATACGGTGAGGAAAACGTGCTCAATGAAGTGAGCTTCACGGCAAAAACCGGGCAAATTACAGCGCTTGTAGGACCTTCAGGCAGCGGTAAAAGTACTATTTCGAAGCTCGCAGCAAGATTTTGGGATACAGATGCCGGAACGGTTAACGTTGGAGGTGTGAATGTAAAGGATCTCGATCCTGAATATTTAATGAAGCATTTTTCCTTCGTATTCCAGGACGTTATTCTTTTCAATGATACTATAGAAAATAATATTCGTATAGGAAATATCAATGCAAGTGATGAAGAAATAAGATCCGCAGCCAAGGCGGCTTGTTGCGACGAATTTATAGAAAAACTGCCGGACGGGTATCAAACCATGCTCGGTGAAAACGGAGCGACGCTTTCAGGGGGAGAAAGACAGCGCATTTCAATAGCAAGGGCTTTGCTCAAAGATGCACCCGTTGTAATACTTGACGAAGCAACCGCATCGCTTGATCCTGAAAACGAGGTGTTCGTTCAAAAAGCGATTAATAGGCTTGTAGCCCAAAAGACCGTTTTAGTAATAGCGCACAGGCTACGTACCATTCTCCATGCAGATCATATTGTGGTGCTTGAGAACGGGAAGGTTATAGAAGAAGGGAAAGGCGAAGAACTGCTTGCAAATAACGGGTTGTTTTCGAAAATGTATAATACCCAACAAAGTAATTGCGAGTGGGGAGTTTGACAATACGCATGTAAGGATAGAGGATATTAATAATAATTTGATATGGTGTCAAACCTTCAATAATGGTGAGATTATTCTCGCCATTATTGACTTTTTATAGCCAAATGTACATAGTCCTATTGAGGCGGGAGGTTTAAAGTTTACCGAGAAAAGGAAGTGGATAAAGCACGAAATAGTTGTTCTCATTAGTAGTATAATGGAAACATAAAATATTTAGAGAAAAATGAAGGAGGTAAATGTAATGGATGAAATAAGTAAAGATCCAAAGCAATACATAAAAAGGATGAGAAGTAGGGATGAGCAACTTAGTTTGAAGTGGGGTACAATTTGTACCCCGGTAAAGATGGTTGCGGCAGAAATGTCAAAACTTATAGAGGATGTTGTAAGGGAACCTATGGGTAAATTGTAAGGAGGGAGAAAATGACCCGCAGGTGTAGCAAAAAATGTGGTATACTTATTGGGATATATAAGTAGTTTCGGAGGAAGAGAATGATAGTTGTACTGGCGGCGGATCATGGAGGAGCAAACCTTAAAAATGCGTTGGCTGCGGTTCTTAGAGATAAGGGCTACAAGATTCTTGATCTCGGCACGAATGATGCTGAAGTCTCCGTCGACTATCCTGTATATGCAAAAGAAGCGGCGCTGTTGGTAGCAGACGGTAAGGCTGATAGGGGTATCGTATGCTGCGGATCAGGCATAGGAGTGAGCATTGCAGCCAATAGAGTGCGAGGCGTGAGGTGTGCGCTCTGCATGGATGAAAACATGGCAGAGTTGTCAAGGAGGCATAATGATGCAAACATGCTGGCACTTGGAGGACGATTGTTAGATGTCGAAAAAGCCAAAAGAATCATGGAAAGCTGGCTTGAAACGAAATTCGAAGGCGGCAGGCATAAAAGGCGAATAGATATGATAGATGGTATTTAAGGTAAACTTAAGTACCATTATTATATATGGAGAAAATTTATAGGTAGAATGCATTAAATGCAACAGAAAGGGAAGGTGCAAAATGGGCAAATTACACGTTATGGAACATCCGCTTATAAAACATAAGATAAGCATGTTGAGGGACGAATCTACAAATACTAATGCCTTTAGGATTTTGGCAAAGGAGATAGCAATATTAATGGGATATGAAGCGACTAAGAAACTTAAGCTTAAATCCATAAACATCACCACGCCGATCTGCGATACGGTAGGTAGCGTACTTGACGGAGAGGATATTGCGGTGGTGCCCATATTAAGAGCAGGGCTTGGAATGGTGGATAGTATGTTGACACTTGTACCTACGGCTAAAGTTGGACACATAGGACTGTATAGAGATCCGGATACGCACGAGCCTGTAGAGTATTATTGCAAACTACCTAAAAAGATTGAAGATAGAGAAATATTTGTAGTGGATCCTATGCTCGCTACCGGAGGAAGCGCTATAGCCGCAATAGATTTTGTAAAAAAACACGGCGGCAAAAAAATAACGGCAATGTTTTTAATTGCTGCGCCCGAAGGTATAGATGCGCTTCAAAATGCACACCCTGATGTGGACATCTATGTTGCAGCAAAGGATGAAAAGTTAAATGAAAATGCATACATCGTACCGGGTCTTGGAGATGCAGGCGATAGAATTTACGGTACTAAATAATAGTAGGGATACGGATAGAGAAGTTAGCAAAGGAGAAAAATGTTTATTATACCTGATGAAGTGAGCAAACACGAAAATGTATTTGATGTACTTAAAGAAAGAGGCTTTATAGAGCAAACGACTCACGAAGACGAAATTAGAGAATTACTTGCAAATCAGAAAATCAAATTTTACATCGGCTTCGATCCGACGGCGGATAGCCTGCATGTAGGGCATTTCATGCAAATAATAATCATGATGTATATGCAAAAATTCGGGCATACACCTATAGTATTGGTAGGTGGCGGTACCGGCATGGTAGGTGATCCGTCAGGGCGTACGGACATGCGCAAGATGATGACGGTAGAGACAGTGAGGGAGCACTGCAGAAAGTTTGAAAAGCTCTTCGAAAGATTCATAGATTTTTCGGGTGATAAGGCCATAGCTATAAATAATGCAGACTGGCTTATGAATTTAAATTACATAGATTTTCTAAGAGAGATAGGCAGTCAATTTTCGGTGAATAGAATGCTGTCGGCAGAGTGCTTTAAGCAGCGTCTTGAAAAGGGCTTGAGTTTCCTTGAGTTTAACTATATGCTGATGCAGGCGTACGATTTTCTGGTATTGTACAGGAATCTGGATTGCAAGATGCAATTCGGCGGAGATGATCAATGGTCGAACATACTTGCAGGAGTTGATCTTGTGAGGCGTAAAGAGCAGGGACAGGTATTCGGCATGACATTTTCATTGCTTACAAACAGTCAGGGGAAAAAGATGGGCAAAACGGCAAGCGGAGCGCTTTGGCTCGACGAAAATAAAACCAGCGCATACGAGTTTTACCAATACTGGAGAAATGTGGAAGATGAAGATGTTAAGAAGTGCTTGAAGATGCTTACATTCTTACCGATAGAGGAAATTGAAGCCATGACCTGTGAAAAAGGCGAAAATATAAATAAGGCCAAGGAAGTACTTGCGTATGAAGTGACTAAGCTCGTGCATGGAGAAGAGGTTGCAAAAAATACTGAAACAGCGGTTAAGGCGGCATTTAGCGGGGAAGGCGATCTTGAAAATTTACCTACGACTGTCATCACAAAGGACGAGGCGAAAAGTGGCATTGGGCTCATTGATTTGATGAAGAGGGCGGAGTTAATCTCAAGCAACAGTGAAGGTTTTAGATTGGTAAAGCAAGGCGGAGTAAGCATAGGAGATGTAAAGGTCGAGGACGGTAAGCGAATCATAACGGAAGGTGACTTTTCCGATAACAGCTTGGTTATAAAAAAGGGGAAAAAGGTTTACCATAGGATCGTCATAGAGTAATCTAACCGGCTAAGATGTAGAGCTCTTGAGAGTTCTTTAGTTTTATAGTATAATTGGAAAACAATTGTATCGTTGAAATGGAGAGTTGTATGTTTTGCACACAATGCGGTAGTGAATTACCGGAAAACAGTAAATTTTGTAATAAATGCGGAGCTGCGCAAAAGCCAAGCGTAGACGGAAACTTTATAAAAAATGAAGAAAATAAAGACTTCAGACAAATAATGGATAAGATTTATGACGAGAGGGAAGGCACCGCTTCTGCGGCTGATGCGAAGGCTCCTGAAGGTAAGGAAGAGCATTATTTCAATACGGAACCTGCACCTGATACGGAAGGCGACGGATATGATCTGTCCGTTTTTTCAGACAAAGAAAAAATGTCGGGAGCACCCGACAGCGCTTCCGAAAAAGAGCTTGCATTCGGTATTGACGATGTGGATGCAGGTGATAAACCGGATAGCCTTACGGACACTTTGATATTTGCACCGGATCAGCAAACTGAAAAGGAAAGAAACCGTCAGCAACTCACTCAGATGATACAGAGCGAAAAGTTTGATAATCAGATAGACGAGATGATGACAGCCAGGAAATTATTTTTCGATGACAGGCAAAACCAAAACACGGAAGATGATTTCTTCGACGGACAGGAAGATATGGGATATGATATGGAAGCAGGAGATATGGCGGACGATTATTACGATGATGAGCTGGAACCGAGGGAAAGACCTAAGCGCAAAAAGAAAAAGGGCAAAGGTGTTGTGGTTTTCAGGATAATAATTATATTGTTGATCATTGCGTTGGCAATGCAATGCACGCTCATAGGAGCTAAGATGTTTGCTCCGAAATCCAAGTTAGGTGGTTATGCGGATGCGTATTTCACAAAAGTAGTCGGAATGGTACAGAAGCTCACCGGTTCAACCAAGGAAAGTGATCAGGTGAAAGACCAAAATGAAAATACTCAGAACAACCAGAATAATAAGGACAACCAAAATAACCAAAATAATCAGAATACTCAAAACGACAAAACAAACGGTACTGATAATTCAAAGCCGACAAAAGAAAACACGCAGCAACCACAGCAGCCTAATAATACAAATCAATAATATAATGCACGAATGATGCGAAAAGAGGAGATCGCATCTATAGATAATGTAATCCAAGGGTAGTTAGGAGCGGCAGGCGGAATCCCGAGTTAAGATACAGGAGAAAAAGTGAAGAGGCTATTTAGATCCAAAAAGGCAACGATCATTGAGCTGGTAGTTATAGCGATACTGTTAATCCTATTGCTTTTGCCACGGTTTATTACAGATTATTATTGGTTCGATAGCCTGGGATATAACAACGTCTTTTGGAAGGAATGGGTTACCAAGGCAATTCTAGGGGTTCCCATATTTTTGTTGGTATTTTTGGTTTCGAACGTTTGCCTGCGTGCATTGAAGTTCCAATTTATAGATAGCGGTAAAATAATAGATGATGTGAGGAAAAGGCTTGTTAAACGTGCGGAGCTTTTTATTACATTTGTATACTCCATCGGGATAACGGTGTTTGCAATAGGTCAGCTTTGGTTTAAATTTCTTAAGTTTTCACATGCAAAATCATTTTCAATCAAAGATCCGTTTTTTGGACTGGATATTTCATTTTTTGCGTTTAAACTTGATTTTTTAAAATCACTTGCAAGCATAATCTTGGTAGCGATGCTGTTTATTGCAGTGCTCATAGTGATACATTATGTAATACTGATTGCAGTGGAAGCGGGATCTTCGACTCGCTCCGATTATATTCACAGCGCATCCGAAATATTTGGCAACATGGGTCATAAGTTTAAGGAGCGTGTTAATATCCAAAGCTTGGATGATGATTATCAATCCCACAGCAGTGATGACCCTAAGATAAAGGAGCTTATACATTTTTCGAAGGGGCCTCTCATCATAGTTGGAGCTTTGTTCTTTGTGATGCTTTCGCTTGATTTTTTCTTAAGACAATTTGAGCTGTTATATTCAAGCAGAGGTGTTGTTTATGGGGCAGGATATACGGATGTTCACGTGACCCTTTGGATGTATAGAATATTATCTCTGCTATCCCTTGTTGCAGCATTCACCTTCGGGTTCGGGCTTAAAAGAGGCAGTTTTAAAAAGGCGATTAAATTGCCGGCAGCCTTGATCGTGATCTTTATCATAGGAAACATTTCAGCGGCTTTGGTTCAGGCACTGGTGGTAGCTCCGGGAGAAATTTCTAAGGAGAGTAAGTATTTAAAACGAAATATACAATATACACAGAAGGCGTATGCTTTAGATAAGGTACAAACCAAGCAGTTTAGCGCCTCTTCTAAATTGACTTCCAATGATATTAAGAACAATCAGTCCACCATAAAAAACATTCGAATAAATGATTTTGAAACGGCACAGACGTTTTACAACCAAACTCAGGCAATAAGACAGTACTATACCTTCCCGGATGTGAATGTGGATAGATATAACATAGGCGGCAAGTATACTCAGACGTTCATAGCGTCGAGAGAAATAGACGAATCCAAGATTACGGATACATGGGTGAATAAAAACCTTAAGTACACACATGGATATGGAGCTACATTATCCAGGGTAGACAAGGTAACGGATAACGGGCAGCCCGATTTGCTCCTTAAAAACATTCCACCTGAAACGGACGAGAAGGAAATCAAAATAAAGAGACCGGAAATATATTTTGGCAAAAAGACGAACGAATATTCACTTGTAAATACTCTTGAAGAGGAGTTCGACTATCCGGATGGCGATAAAAACAAGTATTGCAAGTACAAAGGGAAGGCAGGAATCAAATTAAATCTGTTTAAGAGAGCCCTATTTGCATTGAGGCAGAAATCGGTAAAACTCATGGTTTCAGGAAGCGTTACATCTAAGTCTAAAATAATCATAAACAAGAACATAGAAAAGCGGGTAAAGGAGATAATGCCATTTTTAGAGTATGATAAATCTCCATACATAGTTATATCTGAAGGGAGACTATTCTGGATAATAGATGCTTATACTACGAATAACAGGTATCCATATTCAGAACCGTACGATGCAAAGAGCGGTAATAATTACATACGTAATTCCGTGAAGGTGGTAGTGGATGCATATAATGGCGATACCACTTACTATGCTATGGATAAGGATGACCCGGTGCTTGAAACGTATAGAGGCATATATCCGACGTTGTTTAAAGATGGAGATAAGATGCCCGGTGCTCTCAAAAAGCATATAAGATATCCGAATAAATTGTTTAAAATCCAGGCGGATATATATAGAAGATATCACATGAACAGCCCAAGCGTGTTTTATCAGAATGAAGATGTATGGGATATAGCTGAGCAAATTTTCGGAACCCGAGAGACAAAGATGAAGCCGACGTATTATATACTCAGACTGCCGGGTGAAAAAAAAGAAGAGTTTGTGAACACCTTACCGTATACTCCTAAACACAAGAAAAACATGACGGGCCTTTTGGTAGCCAGAAATGATAACGGCAATTACGGAAAACTTGTGCTTTATAAATTGCCTAAGAATAAATTGATATATGGACCTGCACAGATAGAGGCGCAGATAGATCAAAATACCGAGATCTCTAAAGAATTTTCGCTTTGGAATTCGTCAGGTTCTACATATACTAGGGGTGACATGTTTGTAATCCCTATAGAAGATTCGCTGATGTATGTGGAACCCGTTTATCTTGAATCGACCAACTCGGCAATTCCTGAGGTAAAGAGGGTTATAGCTGTATACGACAATAAGATAGCGTATAAGAAAACTTTGTCTGAAGCAATGAGTGCATTGTTCGGATCATCGCTTGAAAAACAGGAAGCCGCAAGCACCAAACCGGGCGCTAAAAGTAAGGACGGCGATAAAGACTCTAAAAAGCTCGGTGAAGAAGCCAACGAGATCTTTAAAAAGGCGCTAAGTGCTCAAAAAGACGGAGACTGGGCAGAGTATGGAAGGTTACAAAAGAAACTACAAAAGATATTAGCGAAATTAGCTCGTTAATGCATATCGGGTAAGTGAGGAAATGATGATAGATGTGAATTGGAAGAAAATGTTATTCGTATTGCCTGCCAGAGAGCATACACCAAGGCAAATAAAGGCGATTTTAGATTCGCACCCTGAAGTTAAATTCGTTTCGTTTGCGGGAAGCGATATAGTGGGTAACGATACCGATGAGAAAATTCCGGTTCAACTTTTTCAAAAAAATATGGAAGACATATTGAAAAACGGCATACAAACAGATGGGTCCAGCGTGTATCTTCCTGCAATAGCAGAGCTTAACGATGCGAAGGTGGATATAATAGCTGACATGGATGTTAACTGGTATGTAGATTACAATTTTGCTCACATAGATGCTGATACAAAGCTTCCCATAGGAACTTTAAGAATACCTTCGTTCCTCTACCACAATAAGAATACGAGGGTAGGCTCACGAGCGGTGCTTGCAGATGCGGAAGCGAGTTTTAAAAGGCGTATAAAAAAAGTCATAGCAGAGCATCCCGAGTTGCTGGAATCCGTTTATTCCGCAGATGAAAAGATAAAGGCAAGCGATATAGATGACGTTGAGATTACGGTTGCAACGGAGCTTGAATTTTGGGTTAAAACGCCCGAAGATACGGCGGATAGAGACCAGCTGTCCACGGCGCAAATACTTAAAGAGCAGTATTGGAAACGGACCACGGGACCTGTAAGGGCAGCACTTGAGGCGTGCATGATTTTATTGGATCACTACGGCATAGAGATGGAGATGGGTCACAAGGAAGTGGGCGGCGTTAAGGCGAAGCTTGGAAATACGGGCTCGTATGATCACGTAATGGAGCAACTTGAGATAGATTGGAAATACTCAAGCCCGATGCAGGCATCAGATAATGAGGCCATGATAAAGTATATAGTCAAAGATGTCTTTTTAGAGCACGGCTTGGAAGTTACATTTATGGCAAAACCCATCCCTACCGTATCGGGAAGCGGAGAGCATACGCATTTTGGAATGGCATTAAAACTAAAAGACGGTTCAAAGGTGAACCTGTTTTCACATAAGAAACCGGACAAGCATTTTATGAGTGCGCCCGGGTATGGAGCTTTGATGGGAATACTCAAAAACTATGATGTGATAAACCCATTCGTGAGTACCACAAATGATGCGTTTAACAGGTTGGAGGTAGGATTTGAAGCTCCCGTTTGTACGGCAACATCTCTGGGAAACAGTCCGGATAATTTATCGAGAAACAGGTCGGTGCTGATTTGTCTCATAAGAAGTTTTGAAAATCCACTTGCTACAAGGTTCGAGCTCCGCTCTCCAAATCCAAACAGCAACACCTACATGGTGGTAGCCGCTACGCTCATGGCTATGATGGACGGCATTGAAGCCGTGGCCGATTCAGGAAAGGTGGTCAGCGAACTTGAGGCTTCCATTTCCAAGAAAAAGGGCGAAGATGACTTCTACCTTATGAAGGAATATGAATATAGGTGCGAGGATAACGTATTTGATAATTACAGTCAAAATGAAAGAGATGAGCTGTTCGGTATGGCGCCTAAGAGCGTATGGGAAAATATCAATAATTTAGCCTCGAGCGATAATTTAAAAATACTTAAGGTGGATGACGTCATGACTGATCAAACGCTGGAATCGCATAGGCAGGCGGTGCTCAGCACCTGGGCTACGGAGTTAACCAACAGGCTGGTTCCGGATATAATGGACTTCTTGGCAAAGTGTTCAAAACAACACGGTGAAGGTTCGACTGATTATGATTTAGCAAACTGGAATGCGGTAGTGAAGCTCAAAAATGAAATAGGCAAGACAACTCTCACATATAGATGCATGCTCGGAAGGATTACGGATGCCGTGAGGGCAGGTGATTATCAACTTGCATCGGACATTCATATAGAGATGAAACAAAAGCTTAGAAAGTTGGAGCAAATCTATAATAAGTATACGAGGAATCTTTTTTAAATTTAGAGAAAGAGGCAAGGATGCTTGATATTAAAAAATTCAGAATTGACAGCGAAAATTTTATAGCAGGTATAAAGCGACGAGGGAAGGGGGATTTCGGTAGCGGATCCCTTGCAAAGCTGGATGAGCAAAGAAGAGCAATCTTAAAGGAAGTAGAAGCATTAAAAAATAAGAAGAAGACAGAATCTGCAAAGATTCCTGAGCTAAAAAAGCAAGATCAAGACGTAGACGGGCTTTTGGCAGAAATGAAAAAGATTTCAGATAAGACTAAGGAATTGGATAAAGAGGTCGCTGAAATAGAAGATAAAATAGAGGATTTATTGCTTGGGATACCTAATATTCCGTATGAAAGTGTACCGGATGGAAAGGATGACAGCGCAAATGTGGAGATTCGTAAAATCGGAGAAGTCCCTGTAAAGAATTTTAGGGAGCAGGCGCATTGGGAACTCGGCGATAAATTGGACATTCTCGATTTTGAAAGAGCAGGGAAGATAACAGGTTCGAGATTTACGGTATACAAGGGGCTCGGTGCAAGGCTTGAGCGTTCTGTCATCAACTTTATGTTAAATACGCATGTAGATAATGGCTACACCGAAGTTATGACCCCGTTCATGGTAAACCGCAGGGCGATGACGGGCACGGGACAGCTTCCTAAATTTGAAGAAGACCTTTTTGCAGTAAATGCCAAGGATTATTTTTTGATTCCAACAGCGGAGGTGCCGGTTACAAACCTTCATTCCGGTGAGATCTTAAATGCGGAGGAAGTACCTAAGAACTATGTGGCATATACGGCTTGCTTTAGGAAAGAAGCGGGCGCCGCAGGAAGAGATACAAAGGGGCTAATCAGACAACACCAATTTAACAAGGTGGAGCTTGTGAAACTCGTGCAACCTGAAAATTCGTATGAAGAGCTTGATAAATTACTGGCGAATGCGGAATCAATTTTAAAAAAGCTTGAACTGCCATATAGGGTAGTAAAATTATGCACGGGCGATCTTGGATTTTCAGCTGCAATGACCTACGATATAGAGGTTTGGATGCCAAGCTACGGTAGATATGTGGAAATTTCTTCGTGCAGCAACTTTGAGGATTATCAAGCAAGGCGTGCAAACATCAGAATGAGAAATGCAGACAATAAACCTGTATTTGTACATACTCTAAACGGCTCAGGTCTTGCCGTTGGAAGAACTGTAGCCGCAATACTTGAAAACTGTCAGCAAGAAGACGGTAGCATAAAAGTGCCTGACGTCTTGCAGAGTTATATGGGCCGCGAACTCATTAAATAATTGCAAACCATAAAACATACTTTATAGTATTTTAGGTATGAATTTTTGTGACAATAAAAGGGCTGGCAAACTATAAAGCGTACTAATATGTGTTCGGGGTTGTTTGTGTGAGTTTATTAAATAATTGTAAATCACAGAGCATATATATAAATAATACAGGAGTGATTATAAGAAGTACTAAACCTACATATATTATATTTAGCTTATAAGGTATAGAAGTAGCCATATTGCTTATCTTACTGCTAAGCAATAGTATATTTATGGAAGGCGGATTTATATATAAACATCAACCTTCAGATCTTCTGTAATGCCTAATACCGTATATTTGTGTTTCATAAGTTCGGTTAAAAAGGCGATGTCTTTTTCTGTAATTACCTCTAAAGGGCATAGAAGAGGAATTCCGGGAGGATATGGAATTATTAGGCTTGCTGAGGGAAATCCTTCGGATTTGCTGAGCGGTACGGTGATCTTTTTGCCGTACCCCATTTTTTTCTCATGAACTGAGTACACATCTTCGGCGATATTCAAAGTATTGTAGGATGCTTTGTCTTTATATTTTCCCTTGATTCTCATGAGGCTGCTTTTTAACTTCGCAAAATCATCGTCGGTATTTCCTATTCCGCTCATCAGCATGAGTATATCACCTGTATATAGCTCCGGTATGATATTATCATCAATCAGCTCTTTGTTTAGCATTTCGGCTGAAAGGTTTAGGGATCTTGTAAAAATATTGATTTTGGTCTTATCCAATAGAGGGTGGGTAACCAATTCAATTTCATTGTCTTTCGCAAAGGCATAAAAATCGTTAATCAAATTCTGCCAATTCAGCAGCAAGTCATACCCTTTGCTCGATTTCAATATGTTTAAATTGGCTGCGAGTGAAGATAGAAGCAGGTATGAAGGACTTGTGGATTGTAAATATGAAAGGTATTTAGTAATTTCAGATATATCTATGCGATCGCTCATTACGTTCAGTATCGCAGTTTGTGTAAATGAGGCTAAGGTTTTATGCGTGCTGTTTATTACAATATCGGCGTATTTTTCTGCACCTTCAAGCGGCATGGTTGACCTATCCTTGAGTATTGTTTCAAAGACGGTTAGATGTGCGCCGTGCGCCTGATCGACAATTAATACAATGTTATGTTTTTTTGTGAGCTCGGATATTCCTTTAATATCTGAACAAATGCCGTAATAATTTGGACTTGGAAGAATTATGGCCGAAGCATCCGGATGGCTTTTAATTGCTCGCTCAACTTCACCGGGAGTTATGTTTGCCGATATATCGTATGGATTATCAGAATCAGGAGATATGTATATAGGTGTTATTCCGCCAATATCAATAGCAGCATAGATGGACTTATGTGAATTCCTTGCGACTATTATTTTTTTTGATTTCTTGCAACTTGCGAGTATTGCTGATATTATTCCTACTGAAGATCCATTTATCAGCAAAAAGGTATGTTTGGATTTATAGATTTCTTTATAGCCGTCTGCTATATCTTTAATTATGGATTCAGGCTTATGAAGATTATCTGCTCCTTGAATTTCCGTTATGTCAAACCCCAGAAAGTTTTCAAGCGACAATCTCCTAAACACATCATTAAAAAAGTTTCCTCTCTTTGCTCCGGGCATATGAAAGGAAACGAGGTTACCATTTTCATGGTTTCTTAAGAATGTTAAAAAATCGCAGTCGTTTTTCTTCATTATTTTTCTTTTATGCTACCCAATGCACGTAGTGAATTAGTTATGGCGATTACAGCAACACCCACATCTGCAAATACCGCTGCCCACATTGTCGCCATGCCGAGTGCTCCGAGTATCAGTACCAGACCCTTCACTCCCAGAGCAAAGATTATATTTTCTGTCGCTATTCGTTTTGTTTTCTTTGCAATTTTAACAGAAGTTAGGATTTTGCTCGGATTATCATCCATTATTGCTATGTCGCTGGCTTCGATAGCGGCATCCGTACCTGCACCTCCCATTGAAATCCCTATATCTGCTCTTGCAAGAGACGGAGCATCATTTATGCCGTCGCCTATAAAAGCTACGTATTTTCCTTTAGGCGTGTTATTCATAATGGATTCAAGTGCATGCACCTTTTCATCCGGCAGCAGTGAAGCTGTGAATCCTGTTAATTTTAATGTATCTGCCACTCGTTTAGCCCCGGCGTTGTTATCGCCTGTAAGCATGAAAGTGTTTATGTTTTTATCGCTCAGCTTTTCTATTGTATCATACGATGAGGATTTTATAGCATCTTCAAAGGCGATGTATCCTACATACATATTGTCAACTGCTACATGTATTACCGTGCTGTCGGCATTATCAGGCACCTCTTTTATAGAGTCATCATCCATAAGCTTTTTATTCCCTGCCAGTATTGTATGCCCATCTATAACTGCTTTGCAACCCTTCCCGTGAATTATCTGACCTGTTATTTCCGAGTTTACCGGTGTATTGACAGAGTTCTTTATTGACACAGCAAGCGGGTGAGATGAAAATGATTCGGCGAGGTTTGCGATGTGCATGAGTTTTTCGGCATTATCTTTTGGATTTATGTTTTCCATATAATTGCTTAATGAGTCGTAGGCGGAATCTATATTGGTGTTTGGGAGTATATTAGAGATGCTGAATTTGCCTTCAGTCAAGGTACCTGTCTTATCAAAGACTACAGCACCTATGTTTGACAGATTATCGAGGTAGTTGCTACCCTTTATCAAAATTCCTCGTTTAGAAGCGGATCCGATGCCTCCAAAATAGCTGAGAGGTACTGAAATAACTAATGCACAAGGGCAGGATATTACTAAAAATACCATGGCTCTGTATAGCCATTTATGAAATTCACCGCTTCCAAATAATACTGTAGGCAGTAACACCAATATCGCTGCAGCGATTACGACAGCAGGAGTATACACCTGAGCGAATTTTGTAATGAAGCGCTCGCTATGGCTTTTCTTATCCGTAGCCTCGCTCACAAGCTCCAATATCTTGTTTACCGTAGATTCCTGAGCTTCATTTATCACACGCAGGTGAATCGGTGACTCTGTATTTATGTATCCGCTAACGGCGGTATCTCCAAGTTTTAAAGACTTAGGTAGAGGTTCACCTGTTATAGCGGAAGTATCAAAGGCGCTACTTCCACTTATTATTTCACCATCGAGCGGTACCTTTTCTCCGGGGAGTACCACTATTTCATCGCCCACATTCACTTCAAAGGGATCTACTTTTACAAGTTCATCGTTTTCACCCTTTATATTTGCGTAGTCGGGTCTTATTTTCATGATTTCTGTAATTGCCCCTCGCGATTTGTTTACGGCAAATTCTTCAAACATTTCACCAATCAGGTAAAAAAGCATTACCCCGACAGCCTCGGAAAATTCTCTCAAGGAAAGCGCTCCTATGGTTGCGATCCCCATTAGGAAGTTTTCATCAAGTAGCTGACCGTTCTTTATGTTGATTAAAGCGGTTTTAATCACGGGGAAGCCGAGGATGATATAACCGGCAATGAAGGGAACGGGATAGAATGCATTGTGGTATGCATGCTCCCATACAATGCCGGCTACAAACAGTATCACACCTATGATGAGACGTATAAAGTCGGCTTTTTTAATTCTGGCGAAAATATCCATGGTTTACCTTACTATCTTACATTCGTGTTCTATTTTACTTATTTCTTTTTGAGCGCAGTCCAACGTGTTTTCGAATTCTTCATCCTTTGCATCCAGTGTAAGCTTTTGCATCAGGAAATTAACTTTTGCAGAGCTTACGTTGTCAAGATCGTTGATTGCTTTTTCCATTTTAGCTGCACAGTTAGGGCAATCTAGATTTTCTAATGAATATACCTTTTTCATGATAATCCTCCTTCTGGGATAAACATAACTTACATCTTGATTATACACAGATATTCGCAGATTAAATATAAATTTTAAAAATTTTTTAAATAAAACCACATTTTGCGAGCTTGCTTAATGTAATAAATTACTTACACGTGTAAAACAAAAAAATAAGAATTAAGTTTAAAATTAAGATTGCGGGGGTAGAAATGAAGTGCGAAGTACCGGCAATATATTTGTTTCATACAGGATTGGTCGTATTTTGTGTTAGAATAAAGTAGGTTGTTTAATGGAAGGAAATAAGGAGAGTAGTTATGAAGAAATTAGATGTGTATTTGGCAGACTTGATGGTGCTTAACGTAAAGTTCCACAATTGGCATTGGAACGTTGAAGGATTTACTTTTAAGGCAGTGCATGAGTATCTTGAAGCGCTTTACAATGATGTATTCGAAAAGTATGATGAGATAGCGGAATATCAGAAGATGACTGGGACTTGCCCTAATGCATCGCTAAAAGAATATCTTGCTATCACCGGAGTTAAGGAAATTGAGAGCAAAAAGGTAACTTGTGAAGAAGCTATAGTAGCAGCTAAGAAGGAGCTTGAATATTTAAGAGATTCTGCGCTTGCTATAAGAGAAGAGGCGGATGACTTCGTTCTTGCTAATAAGATGGAAGACCATGTAGAAGGATATAACAAGCAAATTTGGTTCATGGATAGCATGCTTAAGGAAAGTTGCTGTAAATAAGCTTTAAGATTCAGGCATTAAAGGCAGTGAAGCACATCGGGCTACGGATGTGCCTAATGCAGATAAACTTTAAGCATTTGGATTGTAGTTAATTAAGAGCTCTCAAGTTATTGAGGGCTTTTTTAATAGTTGGTGACGGTTTCAGGAGGAACAAATGGAAATTAAGAGGATTGAAGATGAACACAGAATCGTGGTATTTTCAGATGGAAAGGAAGCAGGGTTTTTAGAATATACAGAAGAAATGCGTGACGGTGAAAAATGTTGGGATGCTTGCCATACGGTGACAAGCCCTGAGTTTAGAGGACAGGGTATAGCTAAGGTGTTGGTGGATGAACTTGCAAAGTATGCGAGGGAAGAAGGCGTAAAGGTGATTCCTACGTGCTCATATGTTCAGCGAAAGTTTTCCGAGGACGAAATTTATGATGATATAGCGATATAGGGAATTTAATTTTTATTTGCGGAGCAGTATATATAGAAAACTTCCGATTGGTACAATAATTTTGTTATCTTTGACAAAATGCTTACTCCATGAATTCATAATTTGTGTGACATAACTATTCGCACAAAACGGTCATGGAACTTATAGTTTTTTTTGCTCTATTTGTGTGTTTAAAACAGCAAAATTTTTAGTTGAATGCATTATTTAAACTATAATATGTAATATAAACAAAGGGAAGTCATTTTAAGAGAGTATCTAGATTTTATAAAAAAAGGAACCAAGAGAATTGGCAACGTTTACAACATAATAATGTAACTAATCATAGATACAAGGGAGATTTGCTAAAATGACAAAAAAAGTAGCAATAGCAATATTAGGGTCATTAGGTTTAATTTTAGGAGACTTCCTTTTAAAAAAGTGCTTTATAGTAGCAGGACTGAATACGAATCATTCCACAGTGTATTATTTGCTGAATTGGGGTTGCTTTTTATTAGTTATGTGGATAGGAAAATTGCTTGTCAATGCACAGATAGGAAGAGGGAAAAGAGGATATTTTATAATATATTTTCTTTTAGGTATGTCAGCTTACTTTATAAATAGCACCGTATTGTTTCCGTAAATTGTGTTTTAAATTTTTATCAAATACAAGATTGAGCTTTAAGGATGTACATAAATTTATAGCTTCAATTAATAGCAAAGGAGGGTATTGTATGAAGAATGAAACTCTTTGCAATTGTCTTTGGTTTAGAACAGGAGGAAAACGATGGAGAACGTAAATGCAGAAAAGCAAGTAAAAAAGCCCAGTTTGCCGGTTGCTATCTTACCGTTTGTATTTCTGATAGTGTGCATGCTTGTTGGAACGCTGAAGTTTGAAGCACCTGCGCAACTTTCGTTAATCATAGGTATAGCATTTACCGCGTTAATAGGAAAGAGCTTGGGTTTATCATGGGGCGATATTGAAAAGGCTATGATAGAGACGAATAAGCTGGGAATGCAGGCAAATTTCATAATGCTGATAGTCGGATGTTTGATAGGCTCGTGGATACTTGGAGGTGTAGTGCCGGGGCTCATATATTATGGACTTAAATTATTTACACCTAAAGTATTTTTAGTAGTATTGCCTGTTATGTGTGCTATCATTTCGGTTTCTACAGGAAGTGCATGGACTACCGCAGGAACAATGGGTACAGCGGCCATGGGAATAGGAATAGGTATGGGAATCCCTGCGCCGATAGTTGCCGGAGCGGTTGTAACAGGAGCTTCTTTCGGTGATAAGCTGTCACCTTTGTCGGACAGCACGAATTTGGCTGCGGCTACTGCGCAGGCAGGATTATTTGATCACGTAAGGCATATGTTGAAAACTACCATACCTTCGTTTTTGATAGCGCTCATTATATACGGTATTATCAGTACCACGTTGGATGCCAACGCAGGGGATCCTGAAGCGATAAACAAGCTTACTACGGTAATAGATGCAAACTTTAAGATTAGTCCGATAATCTTTATTCCACCGGTAATAATCATCTTGATGATCGGGCTAAAGGTACCGCCTGTGCCCGGCATGCTTGTGGGTGTTATAGCAGGTATAGCGATGTGCTTTTATCAAGGAGCAGATGTCGGAACCATTTTAACCACACTTTACTCAGGACCTACCATAGAGACTAAGAATGAAGTGGTAGACAAGCTGTTAGCTAGAGGCGGGTTGCTATTCATGATGGAGACCATCTCGCTCGTAATATGTGCTTTGTCCTTCGGCGGAGCCATAAAGGCGATAGGAGCTGTAGATACGATAATTGAAACCATATTAAAGCATGTAAGACGAAGAGGAAGCATTATAGCGACAAATGTTGTTATGTCAATATTCTGTAACTTCGCTGCAGCAGACCAATACATGTCAATAGTAATACCGGGACAAATGTACAAGAAGGTATACAAGCAGTTAAATATGGCGCCTGAAAATCTTTCAAGAACGCTTGAAGATGCGGGTACACTTACATCAGGTTTGGTACCATGGTCTACATGTGGTGCGGTTTATTTGGCAACGCTTAACGTAAGTGCGTTTGCATATGGCAGATATCACTTAATAGGAATAATTAATCCTATAATAGCTATAGTTTATGCATACGCAGGCATCTTCTTAAATCCTTTGGACAAGAGCAAGCCTATTAAAACAAGGCTTACAGATGAGGACATCGTAGAAATGGATAAAGCATAAGCAGCATAATATTTATATTGACAATTAACGTCTATTATTGTTGACAGTAAAGTCATAGGTTAAAGGACATAAAAAACGCCCTTCTCTTAATACAGCGCGGAGGGCGTTTTTACTTTATGAGAAATTTATAGTACAAGTTTTTGAATTATAAAAATTTATAGCGCAAGTTTTTGCGTTTTTCTACTCTATAAAAAAATACAGTTTGAATTTTATGTGATTTTGAAGTACAGGTTTTAAAAAAAGAAATAAAAGAGACAAAAAGATTTTAGCACTTCAACTGTTGATTTTTTTTGTTCTAATGCTATACTTTCGTTATATCGTGAAAGATGGAAGACCACGTAGAAGGATATAACAAGCAAATTTGGTTCATGGATAGCATGCTTAAGGAAAGTTGTTGCAAATAAGCTTTAAGATTCAGGCATTAAAGGTAGCTTGTGAATCGGGTTGCGTTTGCGCCTGATGTAAATAAGATTTAGGGTTAGGCGTTTGGATTGTAGTTAATTAAAAGCTCTCAAGTTGTTGAGGGCTTTTTTAATAGTTAATGTTTATGTCAGGAGGGACAAATGGAAATTAAAAGGATTGAGGATGAACATAGAATCGTTGTGTTTTCAGACGGCAAGGAAGCCGGATTTTTGGAATACACAGAAGAGATACGAAACGAAGAAAAGTGCTGGGATGCCTGTCATACGGTGACAAATCATGAGTTTAGAGGACAAGGCGTAGCAAAAGCGTTGGAGGATGAGCTTGCTAAATACGCAAGAGAGGAAGGTGTAAAGGTGATTCCTTCGTGTTATTACGTGCAAAGAAAATTTTCAGAAAACGAAATTTATAACGGTATCACATTATAAAACCTATGAATGAACAATAAATTACCGAAAATTATGTCGGTTTTGTTTGCAAGGTGAAATAATATTTTTTGTTCTTCCCGCTTTTGAACTTGTGTTATTGAACTACGGGGGAAGAGGGGGAGGTTAAAATTTTGTACTTTTTGAAGATGCGAAAGCACAAAATTTTGATTAAACATAACCGATATATTATAATGTAGTTGATATAATTGCGCATATCTTTACAAGTTGCTTTTATTTAGATGTATATTAGGGGGCACTGATGTGCTTGGTGTCTCTGTGAAAAAGTTGCAATAGAAATATTGGTTTCTTTAGTTTTAATTTCAGGAGATTTTCTTCTCGGAAGTGGTTTATAGAGGCATATTGTTTCTGTAATCTTTGTTTTAAAATTTGTGTAAATACAAAATATTGCGCATCAAGAGTGTACGTAAATTTATAGCTGAGAGTAATAGTAGATGAGGGTGTTACATGAAGAATGAAACTCTTTGCAATTGTCTTTGGTTTAGAACAGGAGGGAAAGAATGGAAAATGCAAATGCGGAGAAGCAAGTGAAGAAACCCAGTTTGCCGGTAGCCATGTTGCCGTTTGTGTTTTTGATAGGGTGTATGCTTGTGGGTACGCTGAAATTCGAAGCACCGGCACAAATTTCGTTAATTGTGGGGATAGCATTCACCGCACTTATTGGTAAGAGCTTAGGCTATTCGTGGGGCGATATTGAAAAGGCTATGATAGAGACCAATAAGCTCGGTATGCAAGCAAATTTCATAATGCTAATAGTAGGATGTTTGATAGGCTCGTGGATACTGGGAGGTGTAGTGCCCGGACTCATATATTATGGACTTAAATTGTTTACGCCTAAGGTATTTTTAGTAGTATTGCCCGTTATGTGTGCGGTAATTTCGATTTCTATAGGCAGTTCATGGGCGACAGCGGGCACAATGGGTACAGCAGCTATAGGAATAGGAATAGGTATGGGTATACCTGCTCCGATAGTTGCAGGAGCTGTTGTAACGGGAGCATCTTTCGGTGATAAGCTTTCGCCTTTATCAGACAGTACGAATTTAGCGGCAGCTACTGCTCAAGCAGGGCTCTTTGACCACGTAAGGCATATGTTAAAAACTACAGTGCCGTCATTCCTCTTGGCACTGGTTGTATACGGAATCATCAGTACTACGCTCGATGCTAATGCAGGAAATCCTGAAGTAATAGAAAAGCTTACATCGGTGATAGATGCTAACTTTAAAATTAGCCCGCTAATATTCATACCACCGATGATAATAATCTTGATGATAGGATTCAAGGTGCCTCCGGTACCAGGCATGTTGGTAGGTGTAATAGCCGGAGTAGTTATGTGCTTTTATCAGGGTGCAGATGTCGGAACCATTTTAACCACGATTTACTCTGGACCTACCATCGAAACTAAGAATGAAATGGTAGACAAGCTGTTAGCTAGAGGCGGGTTGCTATTTATGATGGAGACCATCTCGCTCGTAATATGTGCTTTGTCCTTCGGCGGAGCCATAAAGGCGATAGGAGCTGTAGATACGATAATTGAAACCATATTAAAGCATGTAAGACGAAGAGGAAGCATTATAGCGACAAATGTTGTTATGTCAATATTCTGTAACTTCGCTGCAGCAGACCAATACATGTCAATAGTAATACCTGGACAAATGTACAAGAAAGTATACAAGCAGTTAAATATGGCGCCTGAAAACCTCTCAAGAACACTTGAAGATGCCGGTACGCTTACATCAGGATTGGTACCGTGGTCTACATGCGGCGCAGTATATTTGGCAACGCTCAACGTAAGTGCATTTGCATACGGAAGATATCACTTAATAGGAATAATCAATCCTATAATAGCTATAGTTTATGCATACGCAGGCATCTTCTTAAATCCTTTGGACAAGAGCAAGCCTATTAAAACAAGGCTTACAGATGAGGACATTGCAGAAATGGATAAAGCATAAGTAGCATGATATTTATATTGACAATTAATGCCTATCATTGTTGACAATAAAGTCATAGCTTAAAGTACACAAAAAACGTCCGACGCTTAATGTAGCGAAGGGCGTTTTTTTCTTTGTACTTTTGAATGACAAATTTTTAAAAGAAACAAAAAGATTTTTAGTGCTTCAACTGTTGATTTTTTTTGTTCTAATGTTATACTTTCGTTACATCGTGAAGGGAGGTGTAGGATGAAGAAGAAAATATTGATGTTATTGTGCGTGATTTTGTTGGTGGGCACGTTTGCCGGTTGTACTGATACTGAAGATACTTCCAAGAGTGAATCGAAACCTAAAAAAGAAGCAACTAAAAAAGTTGTTGTAGACAATGATTTTATCAAGGCAACATACTTGGGAGTAAAGAAAGAATATGGATTGGTTACATTGAATTTTAAGTTTGAAAATAAAACAAATAAGGAAATTACAGTTCAAACAACGGGTGGGTCCATTGATGATACTATGGTGTCAGAAATCAGTGGCATATCTGCAGACATGCAGCCTAAAAAAAATTGCCAAAAAGAGTGGATGATAGATAAGGTTCCTAAAAAGAAGGTAGAGTTTAAGTTGAAAGTTTTGAACAAGCAATTTGACACAATATCGCAGACTAAGACTATAAAAATTAAAATGTAATTGAACATCAGGCGATGTGCTGTTGTAGAGAAAAGTTTAGGCATTAGCGCCTTTTAGAATGTATTTTGTATGAGAGAGAGGTTTTAAAATGAAAACATGGAAATTAGTATCAGGAATTTTATCAATTGTTTTGAGTATTTTTGTAATGTTTCAGTCAAGTGCAGCCGGACTTCTAAACGCCTTGGATGGCAGTAAAGAGTCTAGCGGAACTGCCGGATTGTTTGTGGCATTTCTTATGATCGCCGGTGGAATTGTTTCGATTGCAGTTAGAAAAAAAATTAGTAATGGTGGCAATATTGCGCTAATAGTTATATTTGGACTCGCTGCATTGATTGGATTTGTAAGCGCAGCCGGAAAATTTAAGGATTTATATTTCTGGGCATCTTGGTGCTTGCTTTTAGCGGTTCTAGCCATTATCTGCATTATCAAAAATCGTAATAATACATCTAATGATATGGTTAATGAGGATTCTTCTAAAAGTTAACTATTTTGTTTAGTGGATTATTTCCTAAAAACGCTTTTCGCAGTATTTAGTGAAGGGCGTTTTTTACTTTATATTGAGAATCTCGGTAATAGATATACTTTTAAGAAAGGTAAATTCTCATAATAAGTGCAACTGATGTTAAAATAAAAATTAGAACATTTGCGAGAGGAGTAAGGTATTAAAGTGGAGAACTATAAAAATAAAATTAGAAAGTTTCTTGATATGGGGTATGGGATTTTTGTAGGGCTTGTAATAGCAAATCCACCAACAATAGAGGAACCTAGGGTAGGAAGGACGTATTTTTTGCTTGCGCTATGCTTTGTGGATGCATATATAAATTCGAAAAATAAACGCCGAAGAAATATTAATATGGCGGTAATTGTTTTGCTTGCGATAGCAGTGGCATTAGTAAAGCTTTATGTTGTATATCATGTAAGTTAATTATTGAATTGCCTGTTTGACAGAAGAAGGCACTGCGTGATAACATTTGTTTATTCGTTTGAAAGGTGATATTGAGGTAAATACAAAACACCCGGAGAAATGCGGAAATCACAAAATTGGATAGGTGGTTCGAAACAATTCACCCCTTTCTCGATGGTAATGGTAGGGTTGGAAGGCTCATAATTCCTCTTTATTTATTGGACAAGAATATGTTATCAAAACCATGCTTTTATATATCGAATTTTTTTGAAAAGCATATAACTGAATACTACGATGCACTCAATAGAGTCAGGCTAAACGATGACTTAATTGGCTGGGTAAAATTTTTCTTAAGGGCGGTAATTGAAACTGCTAAGTCTGCTAAATTGAAATTTAAGCGTGTAACTATTTATGTTAAAGAAACGGAAGAGAAGGCATTAAAACTGGGAGGGCGTTCGGAAAATATACTGAAAGTGTTGCGCTTATTTTATGATGAACCGGTTTTAGATAGTTCTACAATTACTAGTAAAACAGGAATATCAAAGGGAACGATCGACAGTATTCTCAAAAGATTTTACGAAAACAATATTTTAGGTGAACTTACGGGATATTCCAGAAATAGAGTTTTTGTTTTAGCGGAGTATCTCAAAATCTTTATTTAGAATAAGAGTTTAAATTTGCATACATAAACCATATGAGGTTTGTTATTTATAAAAGGAATCGTAATTTATTTTTGTTTTATGAAAAATTTATAGCGCAAGTTTTTACATTTTTTGCCTTATAAAAAATCATAGCGTAGATTTTGCGTTTTTTTGCGCTATAAAAAATATAGCCTGAATTTTTATGTGCTTTTGAATTATAGGTTTCTAAAATTGGTAGAAAAATTTTTAAATAGCCCTTGACTAAACATTATGTTATGCGTACAATATACGCATAAACGTGTAGGAGGTGGCATGAAAACTAAAGACCTTATAAAGTTACTTGAGAGAAACGGGTGGGAATTTAAACGTCATGGAGCTAACCACGATGTATATGTAAAAGGTTCGGAAAGAGAAAGTATAGTGCGGCATAAAGAGACTGATGAACTGCTTGCAAAAGCAATTATTAAGAGGAGAAATTTAAAGTAAAATATAGGAGGTGTAAAATGAAAAAAGTGTATCCTATAATATTATCGAAAGGGAGTTCCGATAATTATATTGTATACATTCCGGATTTTCATATAAATACGGAAGGTATGGATGAGGGGCATGCGATAGAAATGGCTAGGGATGCAATAGGTATTGTGGGGATAGATATGGAAGATGAGAACGAAAAATTGCCAAGCCCAACAGACCTTAAGGATATTGAAACCCAAAAGGGTGATATTGTAACCTTGTTAGATATTGACTTTAGTGAGTATCGCAGAAAAAACGATATTAGATGTATTAGAAAAAACTGCACTATACCGTCATGGCTTAACTCAGAGGCGAAAAAGGCCGGGATTAATTTTTCTGCAGTCTTACAAGCGGGTCTTAAAAAAGAGTTAAAGCTAAGCAATGAGAGATAACATAGTGTATATGATGCAAAGTAACTAAATGTTCAGTTAAAAAATTGGGACTAAAAAAACGCCGATAGCTGTAATGTAGCAATTGGCGTTTTTATTTCTTTGGTACACCATCAGGGGTTCGAACCCTGGACACCCTGATTAAGAGTCAGGTGCTCTACCAACTGAGCTAATGGTGTAAATTAATGCGTTTACTAATTTACCATTTAATCCCCGTTTTTGTCAAGATTTGGTCTGAAAAATTATACATCGCACGTGAAATTTATTTCGCTGTTAAAAGACGGTTTTGGCAAGCTTTATGAAGTCGTAAAGCAATGAACCCCCGTAGAAAATAATGAAGGCTCCGCATACCATGTTTATGAAGTTGAAAATTTTCGGTGTTATCTTTGATTTAAACAGCGTAACTACGGTGGTAAGGCTGAACCACCATAAAGCGGAAGCAATGCAGACGCCCAGCATAAATACGTATCCTAAATTTTGAGGTATAGTGGCCTTGGAAGCGCCGAGAAGTAGAGTCCCGTCAATAAGCGCCTGCGGGTTAAACCACGTTACGATGCATGCGGTGGTTAAAACCTTTGCGATGGGTATATCGACGTCTGTAGAGTCATCTAATTTTGTTTTAGAACGAATTATGGAAGACCCTATATATATCACTACCAGCGAACCTATACCCATGACTGTGAGTTCCAGCCATTTGGATGTACTCATGATGGCACCTGCTCCTAAAAAGCATGCGACTGACAGCGTTATATCAAAAAACATTATTATAAATGCTGTGATGTATGCTCTTTTTTTGCTTTGTGTAAATGAAGTATTTATTGCAAATAAATTTTGAACTCCTATGGGAGCTACATATGCAATGCCGAGCGTAAAACCTTTTAAAAAATATATCATGATAAAACTCCCTTTAAGAAAAGTGCATCTGAATGGCGTTGCACATATAAAGCATGCGCTATGCCCGAATTATAACAAAGTTAAGGGGGTGTTGCAAGATTGTTATATATTACAAAAAAATCAAAACTCGTAAAATAATACATGCTTTAAAACAGAAGAAATGGAGCGAAAAAAATGATATTTCTTATGGAAAATGTAAAAAGATTGGGTATAATGGTAGCGGTAGTTAATTTTCGTGCTGATATTGAAAGGAAGTGAGTATGAAAAATATGTTTAAAAAAGCAGTAGCAATTTGCCTGTGTGGAATGTTGGTGATTCCTACGGCAGGTGTTACTCAGGCGAAAAAACCTAAACAGAAGAAACTCAAGGTAAATTCTTCTGTGGCATCAAAGGTTATTGACATCAAAGGTGAGACAAGACTTTCCGTAAAAGGAATTAAGACTTCAAAGCTTAAATTTAAATCTTTGAACAAGAAAGTGGCAACAGTAAACAAGAAAGGTATTGTTACAGGCAAGAAAAAGGGTAAGGTAAAGATCAAGGTTACAGCGAAGAAGAGAAAACCGGGAGTAATAAAGATTACGGTTAAAGACTTAAAGCCAACCGCATTGAATGTAAAACAAAAAACCTTGAAGATAGCTAAAGGCAAAAAGGCTAAGCTAAATACAAAAGTTGCGCCGGGCGGAGTGTATTGTCCGTTGAGTTTTAGTTCTTCCAATGCGGATATAGCTACGATTGACAAAGCCGGCGTAGTGAAGGGCAAGGCGGATGGCGAAGCGCAGATTGAAGTAAAGACAAAAGAAAAGAATAAGGCCGGTGAATTTCTAACAAAAACAGTAAAAGTTGTAGTTGGAAAAGGTAAGCCGGATGATGGCAAATTTGTTGACGGAACATGGTTCGGAACGGGAAAGAGAAGCTTTTATTATGAAGCAAACGGCCCCGACATAGTTAAAATCGATGCAGAAGGCGGCAAGGTAAAGGATGTTTCAGAGATTAAGAAAACTGAAGACCCTGAATATGACTACGGTAGAGAGAAGCTCTTTGACTGGGTAAAAGGTAAGGATGATAAAGAAGTAGATGAAATGCTTCAAAAGCTTATAAAGAGATTGCAGGGAGGACCACAACCTTTAGATACAGTAACGGGTGCTACAGAAACAGCTGTAGGTAATTTAAGTGCTATACAGAATGCAATTCATCGTTCAAAAAAATACAGCAAGGACAACAAAGAACAAAATATCAATTATATTGATTTTGTGAAACGACCTTCGGCAGCACAATTTTACGGTGACTCAGGAAAAACATTTAAATTGGATGATACCGTAATGAAGGTAGCTTTTAAAGACGGTACTACAAAAGACGTTAAATATAACGATCTGGAAGCTAATGGAGTTAATGTTTCACCTAAGCATGGAAGTCCACTTCCTGCGATAGGATCTGAAGGGTTGATTCATTTCACCGTTGAGGATTCATTGATTGATATGCCTACAAGGTATCAGGTTCAAAAAGAGAAAAAGCCTGCGTGGGCAACGAAGATAGTTATTACATTCAAGGATGCCACTAAGCATGAAATTGATCTAAATAAAAATGATTTCATATACAATTATAAGTTTGACAGGGAAATCGATAAAACGGAAATCTTTTACGGAGACCGTAAATTGGCTGACGGAACTACTACCATACCGCTACAATGGGATTTAGATATTTCAAAGGCAGAGCTTCCTGAGGATGCAACACATTGGGGATTCAAATATTATCGTTTAGTTTTGGAACCTGCGGAAGATAATTCAAATATCAAAAAGCTTTTTGTCGATGAAGCCAGCCTAAAGAGAGAATACAAAGTGGGTGATGAGCTTAATTACGATAACGTAAACATAACAGCAACTACTGAAAAGGGTACTGAAAAGCATTTTACTAACTGGAATGATTGCAGTACTTTCGGAATAACCGCAAATCTTGCAAAAGGATATAAATTTACAGATGCAGATGCGGGAGAAAAAGAGTTAACATTTAGCTATAAAAATCAGGATAATACGGAAGTATCAGTTACGGTAAAGCTGATGATTAAAAATGTTGATAAAAATATACCGGCTAAGATTTTGATGACAAGCAATGAACAGGAACCTTACGTTAAGACTATAGACATCAGCGATGAAGATCAGACTAAATTTAAAAATGATGGAAGTATTGTATTGCAAGGTATTACTTTACCTAAAAAGTATGAGGCTAATTGGAGCACGGCATTCACGTATAAGGTACTAAATAATTCAGGTCTTGAGCTTAACATTAAAACAGAAGTAAAAGGTAATATATTAAGGATACATATTCTTGATTTCCCGTTACCGGATGATGGACAATTCGGCAGGATTATGTTTAGACCACAGTTTGCTGATTAGTAGGTCGAAAAGTTTCTATAAAATAAAATAGAAAGATTTTCGTAACAATAAAAAAGTGTCCGAGATAATCTCGGACACTTTTTTATTAGTAGATACTGTTATTAATTTTGACTGCCTTTATAAAAACAACATATGCGTTATTACCGTTCTCTATAGTATAGATGTCATTTTCATGAGGGGTATATATGTTGTGCTAATTCCAGTTTCCTTCTGCAACAATGCATGCACTGCCGCCCACCTCTATAGTGTAGTGATCGTTTTTAAGAGCAGCATGTACATGAAGAGAAGAAGGTCGGTTCATTTCTATACCTTGTTTTACGACATAATTCAGATTGTCTGAATTAAAGAAATTATGCTTCAGCAAATATCCGGCGAGTCCGCCGTTGGCACTGCCTGTAGCTGCATCTTCTTTAAAGCCTATATCATCTACGAATACTCTGCCCCTTATATTTCCATCGTCTTCGATAAATGCAAGAAGATCACCTTTGCATTGATTATCTATAAAGTCTTGAAAAGCGGGGTGATTTACACAGCATTTTTTTAATGCGTTTAAATCCTTAATAGGTATCATTATAGCCGATATCCCGGTAGAAACTTCTTCGATTGGATAATCATCTCGAATATCATCTTCCTCGATACAAAGGATTTCAGCAAGTTGTTTGCGTGTGAATGTTTTTTTGAATTCCGGCTGGTTTTGTGTCATTGTCAGCACTTCTCCTTTAACAGTTACAGGTATTTGACCGGCTTTAAGGTTGAGAATGATTTTATCGCTTGTGCCATCTTCTATAATGTTGTTGATAATGTAAGATGTTCCGAGTGTAGGGTGTCCTGCAAACGGGATTTCTACTTCAGGGGTAAATATTCTCACATCATAACCGCCGTTTGATTGTTTTCCCGACATTATGAATGTGCTTTCAGAAAATCCTATCTCATTTGCTATTTGCTGCATTTCTTCCGTTTCGAGATCTTTGTCAACCATGAATACCGCCAATTGATTACCGCTATATTTGCTATCTGTAAAGCAATCTACAATATAAAATTTCATGTTAATCTCCTTTCTAAAAAACTATGTTACCGGTGCAAGGTTTTGCTTGCATAATGATTATAGCACTATAGTACTTGTTACTGCATGCGTTTATGTTGAAATATACAGATTTTCCGTATCTTGTTGCTAAAATATTTCGAATGCAAATTATAAGGAGGGTAGAGTTCATCCTGTCTCTTTTTCATAAGGGAGTATATTACGACTTTTAATCCGAGGCAATTTCATTTGCAGCATACTAGGGCGTTTATATTTTTGCTTCGGAATGCGATTCTATGACGGTTGTGAATAGTTGTTTTTTGAGCGATATTCATTTATTATTTATGAAGCGAGTGCTTTTGATAAAGGGTGTATATTTGAATATTAAGGAAGAGCTTATAGAAAATAAAAAGACGAGAAGCCATATTCTTATGGGATGTGTATTGTTGTTTGTCGGTATGCTACTATCGTTTTTGACTCTTCACGATGAGACGTTTTATAAAACAAAAATCGTCAAGATCAATGATGTATCTGAAAAGATAGAGAGAGAATACAAAAATAAAGAGAAGAGGATAAAACAAACGATAAAGGGCGAGATAGTTAACGGTAGTCATAAGGGAAAATCGATAGAATTGAGCCATAAATATTATTCTTCTCAAGTTTATGATGATGTATATAGCAAGGGTGATAGAGTATTTATAGAAAAAAATAATGAGGGATATTCTATATTCGGAAAAAAAAGAGACCATCATGCAGTTCTTATGATATTTATTCTGCTTGCAATGCTTGTGATGGTAGCAGGAACCAAGGGGATCACCACGTTTTTATCCTTGATTATAAATTTAATTGTTCTTTTTGGAGCTATTCAGCTATATATCAGAGGGATTAACTTAGTGCTGGTTATTTCTATAAGTGTAATCCTGTTTGCTCTTATGTTGCTGGGATTTAATACAGGATTTTCAAAAAAAACGTATAGTGCAGCGATTTCTACCGTAGTATCACTTTTTATTGCTACGCTCATTTCATATCTTGTTATGAAGCTGGCACCGGAACCGAATTACGAGTTTTTTGAGTACTTGCCGCAGCCTTATGATGTATATGATGCTAAGTTGATTTTCATTGCAAGCATAATAATAACAGGACTTGGAGCAGTTATGGACATTGCCGTTACCATGACATCGCTTGTCTCTGAAATCCTCAGAAAGAATTCCGAGGTTTCCGTAGGTGAACTTAAAAAATCCTGCGCCAAGGTAGGTGATGATGTGCTTGGAACGATGATCAATGTAGTGTTTTTCAGCAATGTAGCGGCAGCAATACCGTTTTTGATACTTTCTTTAAAAAATGGAATAGACGTAGACAAGGTGCTTAAGTACAATGTTTTCTTTGATATCGTGCGATTCTTTACGGGCAGCATCGCTACAGTGCTGGCTATACCGGTATCCGCAATGGTTGCAGTTAAAATATTTAGAAAGCGAGAAGAGCAATGATATTGATTTTGGCTGCTATATTTTTAGGGCTCGTATTGATAATCAGTGGTGATAGAGGGGCTAAATCGCTAATTACATTAGCTGTAAATGCAGGAGCCCTTTCGATTTTAATATTACTGATTAACAAGGGCACACACCCTGTGTTGGCATTTCTGATAGCGTGCATTATAATTGTTGCTGTAACTCTTTTTTATCAAAACGGCATTAATTTAAAAACTGTAGCGGCAGGTATTGCGATATTAGGAGTTATGCTTGTATTGCTGCCGTTTTTTCATTGGGTGCAGGTGGGTGCTCAGCTTCAAGGAATACCTAATTCCGCATATGAAATCACGGATGCAAATGGATATACAAGAAACATCGGGGTATCAATGAAGTGGCTATATACAGGGGTGATATTCATGATGCTCATAGGGGCATTGATAGATTCTGCGATAGCGGTTTCAACGGCGACCTATGAAGTGGTAAGACATAAGAGAAATATGGGAATGGGTGAAATTTTTGTCTCATCTATGAAGATGGGTGAAGATATTCTAGCTACAATGACTCACACGCTTTTTTTCATATATATTGCGGAAATGCTTGCGCTTATCATTCAGTTTGTAGATGTCTACAGCTTTTCGAGGATGATAAATTCTAAAGAATTTGCTCAAGGAATTTTTGAAATAACGACGGGCTGTATAGGCTGCACACTTACAATTCCTATTTGTGGTATAATTTGCGCTGCTATTTACAGCAAAATTAAGACGATTGAATAGATGACGATAAATTATTGGAGATAAATTATGTATATTATAAAGAGGAATAGTAGGAAGCTTAGATTAATTGCTTTTGTATGTGCAGCATTGATGGCGCTTTCGTTTGCGGGATGTAAAAAGGATTCGGGCTCTGATAAAAAGCAGGCAAATGAAGGCAAAAAGGATAAGGTCGTGGTAGTAGAGAAGTTTTTTCATTCTCAAATTATGGAAATTTATACAAACGAAAAACCGTATTTGGGTAAAGAGATAGAACTTGAGGGAATGCTTAAAAAACCGGGGAAAGGCTTATATGCTGTTCTTAGAAACGGCCCCGGATGTTGCGGAAATGATTCGGTGCTTGGATTCGAGGTGAAAACAAAGGATAAGAAGATGCTTAAAATCCTCAAGTCCGGAAAGAAGGATGCATGGGTCAAGGCAGTAGGCTTGTTAAAAAAATATAAAGAGGACGGGAAAGAACTGCTTTACCTTGAGCTTAAGGAAGTGAAAATATTAAAAACTAGAGGCAAAGAAACTGTTAAAGCGAATTAATAAATGTATTAACGAAGTAGTATAAGAGAATAAGATGATGGTCTGCTAGGGTGATGTTTATGTAGAAAAAAATTATGGTACATATTATTGTTTATTTTAGAAAAATGGAATGGTAGTAGGGAAATGTTTAAAATGATAAGAGGCGTGTTTGGTTGACTGGCAAGTAGGTGATTCTGTATAATTGTATACAGTTTTAAGGAGTGTTTAAATTATTAAAAGGAGCAGTAGATGGGGAAAACATTAGCGTATAAGATTTTAGAAAATCATTTAGTAGACGGGAAGATGGTTAAGGGTGAGCCTATAAAGATAAAGATAGACCAAACGCTCACTCAGGATTCTACAGGAACTATGGTTTATTTACAGCTTGAGGCGATGGATGTAGATAAGGTAAAAACAGAGCTTTCCGTAGCGTACATAGACCATAATACTTTACAGACGGGTTTTGAAAATGCGGACGACCATGCCTTTATAAAGAGCGTTGCCAAAAGGCATGGCGTGTTATTTTCAAAACCCGGCAACGGCATCTGCCATCAGCTGCATCTGGAAAATTACGGCAAACCGGGAAAAACATTGCTGGGTTCCGACAGCCATACGCCAACAGGTGGAGGACTTGGAATGATAGCTATAGGAGCCGGCGGCCTGGATGTTGCGGTTGCAATGGCGGACGGTACTTATACGCTAAACGTTCCTGCAGTTGTAAAGGTAAATCTTACGGGAAAACTAAGAGAATGGTGTAGTGCCAAGGATGTTATCCTCCACGTGCTGAGGCTCCTTACCGTGAAAGGCGGAGTTGGTAAGATCATTGAATACACAGGAGACGGAGTGAAATCGCTGTCTGTAACCGATAGAGCCACGATTACGAATATGGGTGCAGAGCTTGGAGCTACTACATCGATATTTCCAAGTGATGAAAATACAAGGGAGTATTTGAGGTTGCAAGAGAGAGAAGAGGACTATGTGCCTCTAAGTGCGGATGAAGACGCAGATTACGACGAAGTGGTAGAGGTTGATTTATCTGAGTTGGAGCCCCTAGCTGCTATGCCGCATAGCCCGGATAATGTGGAAAAGGTATCTAAAATAGGTGAGATTAAGGTGGATCAGGTGGCTATAGGAAGCTGCACGAACTCATCATACACAGATCTCATGAAGGTAGCGGCCATACTGAGGGGGAAGAAGGTAAACGAAGATGTAAGCTTGGTGATATCTCCGGGTTCCAGTAAAATTCTGGCTAAGATGGCAGAAAACGGTGCCCTTCGTGACATTATAAACTCAGGAGCCAGGATTATAGAAAACGCCTGCGGCCCTTGCATAGGCATGGGACAGTCACCGAAATCGGGGGCGATATCTCTTAGAACTTTTAACAGAAACTTCAAGGGACGAAGCGGAACTCTTGATGCCGGTGTATACTTGGTAAGCCCTGAAACTGCAGCAATATCTGCGATAAAGGGTGTCCTTACCGACGGCATGAAGACGGGAGAACACATCCCTGAGATCATTATGCCTGAATTTGATAAAAATGATAATTTCATAGTAAAACCTGAAGGCGGATCCACTCAAAACACTGAAGTGGAGATGGGGCCCAACATAAAACCCTTCCCAAGAAATGTCGAACTTACGGATACAATACGTGCAAAGGTAACGCTACACGCAGGAGACAATATAACTACCGACGATATCATGCCTTCAGATTCAAGACTATTGCCATATAGATCGAATATACCGCATCTTTCAAATTATTGCTTTGAAAAGATCGACTCTGAATTTTCCAAAAGGTGCCAAGAGGCAAAATCATGTGTGATAATAGGCGGAGAAAACTACGGACAGGGAAGCAGTAGAGAGCATGCAGCTTTGGCACCGCTGTACCTGGGTGTAAGATTTGTAATTGCAAAATCATTTGCGAGAATACATAGATCCAATTTGATAAACAGTGGAATACTGCCGTTGGTATTCGAAAATCCGAACGACTATGAAGAATTTTCACTCGGAGACGAAGTGGAGCTTATAGATATAATGCAGGCATTGGACACCGGGAACATGACTGTAAAAAATGCAACAAAAGGCGTAGAATGTACGGCTTTGGCAGAGTATTCAGATTATGAAAAAATGCTTCTTAAAGCCGGCGGTAAAATTAATTCCATGAAAAAGTAAAAGATGTTAATTTTAGGAGAGGAAGGGACAATATGGATGTAAACAATAAGTTCAATGCGATTATTGAGCAGCAGCTAAAGAGGGTGGAGGCACTTAAGAATGCACCTGCTCCCGTAGATTTTGCGAAGCTTGAAAAGGTGAAAATAGGTTTTGTAGACGGTGATGGCGTAGGTCCCATTATTACGGATTCATGCCGAAAGGTGCTGGGCGAACTTTTAAAGGATTCAATAGCGAGCGGTAAAATTGAGTTTAAGGATATAGAGGGGCTTACGATAGAGAATAGAGTAGAGAAATTAAATACTCTGCCTGATGAAGTGCTCGATGCGATAAAGGAGTGCAACGTATTTTTAAAAGGACCTACTATGACTCCGGGAAAGGGAGATGGTCTGCCCGAGCTTGAAAGTGCGAATGTTGCTCTACGTAAAAACTTAGACCTTTTTGCAAATGTCAGACCTGTAACGGTTCCTGAAAAAAATATAGACTGGGTATTTTTTAGAGAGAACACTGAAGGAGAATATGCACTGGGTAGCCAGGGCATAGATGTAAGCGATGACTTGGCGATAGATTTTAAGGTCATAACATCTCAAGGAACTCGAAGACTTGCAGAGGCCGCATTTAAATATGCAAAGGCGGCAGGCAATAAAAACGTGACGATTATCACAAAAGCCAACATAATGAAGAAAACTGACGGCAAATTCTTGGAGATATGCTATGACGTGGCGAAGAAATATCCTGAAATAAAGACAGACGATTTGTACGTGGATATATGTTCTGCAAAGCTTATAGACTATGCTTCCAACAGCAGGTTCGGAGTGTTTATCCTGCCAAATCTATACGGAGATATCATAACGGATGAAGCGGCTCAAATACAGGGAGGTGTAGGCACGGCAGGAAGTGCAAACGTCGGTGACAGATACGCAATGTTTGAAGCGATCCACGGCTCCGCCCCAAGGATGGTAAAGGAAGGAAGAGGTAAATATTCCAATCCGTCAAGTATGCTGAGAGCTTCCGTGATGATGTTAAGACATATCGGGCACGGCGAAGATGCAGACAGGCTTGAGAAGGCACTTGATGCATCTAAGGGCAAGTTTAATATGACAGGTAGAGAAAACGGCAACACGGCAGATGAACTTACAGATTTTATAATCAAAAATCTATAGGAAAGGGTTAAGTATTTATGGCTGCGGATATATTGCAAAGCCTTAGAAAAGACATATTGAGCGGAGAATTTACATCGGGAGAAAAGCTTTCGGAAAAATTTCTTTCAGATAAATACGGTGTGAGTCGTACACCTATCAGAGAGGCTCTCATCCATCTTACGGCGGAAGGGCTTGTCAGTAATGAGAAGAATTGCGGAGCTCGTGTTGCCGGCAGAAATGCAGCGGCAGCCCATGACGTTTTTGTCTTAAGAAAGGCTATAGACGAGATGCTTGTTGAGCTCGCATGCGAAAGGCTTACAGAAGAGGAAGAGGCGGAGCTTACAGAGATTATGAATACGATGGGCTTTTATGTGCAGAAGCTTGAAATCTCCAGATTTAATCAGGTTGCTATGGATTTTTACAGATTAATATGCAGCATATGCAAGAATGATTTTTTGCGAAGGGAAGCTGAAAAGATATACATTTATACGGCGTTTTTTCCAAACATGATAATTGAAGATGAGGAATATATGCTTGCTGCATATGAAGAAAATTTAGATGTTTATGAGGCAATATTGGAAAGAGATGCACAAAAGGCACGAGAGGCGGTGGGCAGAAGATTGGACGCCGTTATTGAAAGAAAGGGTTTTTAAAATTTGCAGAATATATTTAGGAGGGTAAAATGAAGCAGATAGGTTTGGGACTTATGGGTCTTGGAAACATTGGAATCGGCACGTGGAAGACACTTGAGATGAATGGCGAAGAAATCAAAAAAAATACGGGCATCGATTTTAAGTTTATCAAGGTTCTTGAGAAAAACGTGGATGCAAAAAGGGATATAGATGTAGATAAAGGTATGTTTACATCCGATCCGCAGGATTTATTTACAAACGATGATATAGATATAGTTATAGAACTTCTTGGAGGGATAGAGCCTGCAGCAAGCTTCATGTTGGATGCATTAAATCATGGTAAGCATGTGGTGACTGCAAATAAGGCTGCAGTAGCGGCAAACTATGATAAGTTGCTGGCGGCAGCGGAAAAAAACAACGTAATGTTTAGATATGAAGCGAGCGTTGGCGGAGGAATTCCTATTTTGAATCCATTGCTTACGGTGCTCAGAGGAAACGAAATAGAGAGCATTATGGGGATCCTGAACGGAACTACCAACTATATTCTTACTCAGATGACGGACTTCGGACTTGATTTTGACGCTGTGCTCAAGACGGCACAGGAAAAGGGATTTGCCGAGGCGGATCCTACGGCGGACGTAGAGGGAATCGATGTTGCTAATAAACTTTCCATATTGATGGCAATAGCCTTTGATAAATATGTAAAACCTCAAGATATTAAAACCACCGGCATTACCGGAATTACAAAGCAGGATATTGAAAATGCAAAAAGCAAGGGTGCAAAAATAAAGTTGGTTGCCGGCGCAAAAAAACTTGCAAACGGAGAATTGGAATATGAAGTAGGGCCTATGGAGATTGCCGATGATCATCCTCTTGCATCCGTGAGCAATGAATTCAACGCAGTGTTTTTGAAAGGGAATGCCGTGGATGAGCTCATGTTTTACGGTAAGGGTGCAGGTCCTCTACCTACGGGAAGCGCGGTTGTAGGGGATCTGATAGACATAGCGCAGAGAATTTAAAGGAAATTTGATATTATACGGATAAATTTAAGCTTGCCGAGACAAAAACATTAATAGTTGTTCAAGAGATTATATAAAGAGTTCCCGTTACGTGGCAAAAATACTTGGAATAACTTGAAAAAGTCAAGTTATTATGGTTTAATAACTCTGTGTCAGAAATGCTCTGAGTATATATGAGGCTTAGGGTGTGTGGTTGGTTGAGCTTATTATGAGCGCAACTTTACAAGTATATTTTTAAGGAGGCAAGTTTATGGACTTTCAACTCACGAAGGAACAGGAATTCGTAAGAAAGATGGTAAGAGAGTTTGCTACAGAAGAGGTAGAACCTCTTGCGGCGGACATCGACCAAGAACACAGATTTCCTGAAGAGACTGTAGAAAAGATGGCAAAATACGGTCTTTTGGGCGTTCCGTTCCCTACAAAGTACGGCGGTGCCGGTGGAGATTCAGTATCATATGCGATTACTGTTGAGGAACTATCTAAGAAATGCGCATCAACCGGTGTAATATGTTCTGCGCATACTTCACTATGTTGCTGGCCTATTTTCAAATGGGGCAATGAGGATCAAAAGATGAAATATCTTCCGGATCTACTTTCAGGCAAGAAATTGGGTGCATTCGGTTTGACAGAGCCTAACGCAGGTACTGATGCGGCCGGTCAGCAGACAAGAGCTGAGCAGGATGGAGATTTTTGGGTGTTAAACGGCGCTAAGGTGTTTATAACAAACGGCGGATATGCGGATGTATTCGTGGTTATGGCCATGACGGACAAGTCAAAGGGAACTAAGGGAATCACAGCATTCATCGTTGAGAAAGGCGATGAAGGATTCTCAATCGGAAAGACTGAAGACAAGATGGGTATATGCGCTTCATCTACTACAGAGCTTATTTTTCAGAACTGCAAAATCCCTAAAGATAGAATGCTTGGAGGGCTTGGTAAGGGCTTTAAGGTTGCGATGTCTACGCTTGACGGCGGAAGAATCGGTATAGCATCTCAGGCACTTGGAATTGCTCAAGGCGCTTTGGATGTAACTGTTGAATACATGAAATCCAGAAAGCAGTTCGGTAAAAAATTATCACAGATGCAGGCGCTTCAATTTGAAGTAGCGGACTTAGCTACAAGAATAGAAGCTGCAAGATTGTTAGTATATCAAGCTGCTGACATGAAGGAAAGAGGACTTCCTTACAGCAAGCAATCTGCTATGGCAAAACTTTTTGCTGCAGAAACGGCAATGCATGTAACTACCAAGTGCGTACAGTTACACGGCGGTTACGGATACACTAAAGATTATCCGGTAGAAAGAATGATGAGAGATGCTAAGATTACTGAAATTTACGAAGGAACTTCAGAAGTTCAGAAGATCGTAATTGGCGCATCTGTTCTTGGTAAATAGTAGAGGAGGAAGTGAACAATGGCATTTAAGATAATTGTTTGCGCAAAGCAAGTTCCTGATACGAATGAAATTAGGATTAATCCGGAAACCGGAACCTTGATAAGAGACGGTGTTCCTAGTATTTTGAATCATGACGATGCTAATGCGTTGGAAGAAGCACTAAAGATAAAGGATACTTATCCTGATGTGCACGTTACAGTGGTAACAATGGGGCCTCCTCAGGCGTCAGACATGCTACTTGAGTGTATCGCTATGGGTGCTGATGAAGGAATTTTGGTTAGTGACAGAGCGGTTGGAGGTTCAGATACTTGGGCTACTTCAAATGCAATCACGGCTGCAATTAAAAAAATAGGCGACTTCGATTTGATTTTTGCAGGAAGACAGGCTATAGACGGAGATACTGCTCAGGTAGGCCCTCAGATTGCTGAAAAGCTCGATTTGCCTCAGGTTACATATGTACAGGAATTTAAGATTGATAAGGATCTTAAGAAAATTCGTGTAAAGAGAGCGTTGGAAGACGGTTACGAAGAGATCGAAATCGAGACACCTTGTATGCTAACGGCGATTAAGGAACTTAACCAGCCTAGATACATGAACATCAAGGGTATCTTCGATCCTGAAAAGAAAATTACAACTTGGAATGCTGCAGACATAGAAGTGGATCTTACCACTGTTGGTCTAAAGGCATCACCTACGAACGTATATCGTTCATTCACACCAAAGCCTAAGGGTAAGGGCGTGTTACTGGAAGGTGATTCTGAAAAGCAGATTGCCAAAGATTTAATCGTTAGCCTAAAGTCTAAGCACATGATATAAGGAGGAGTAAACTATGGGAATTAATCTTTCAGATTACAAAGACATATGGGTTTATGCGGAGCAGCGTGACGGTAAGCTCATGAATGTCGCTCTTGAATTGCTTGGCGAAGGTGCTAGGCTAGCTAAGGATATAAGCGATGATACAAAGCTTTGTGCATTGCTGGTTGGAGATAAGATAGAGCATCTTGCCAAGGAATGCTTCGAGCATGGCGCTGATGTTGTATACCTTATTGAAGATCCACTACTTAAGAATTTTTCTACAGACGGATATACTAAGGTAATATCGGATGCTCTAAATGAGTACAAGCCTGAGATCGTACTATACGGTGCTACACATATCGGACGTGACCTTGCACCGAGAGTAGCGGGTAGACTTGATACAGGACTTACAGCGGACTGTACCAGCCTAAACGTAAGTGTTAAGAAGTACATAGAATTTGCAGAAGCAAATACTACACTTAACACTGCAACTCTAAAGCCGGATGATCCGGATAAGGGACTTAAGATGACTCGTCCGGCGTTTGGTGGTAACTTGATGGCGACAATCATCTGTCCAAATACAAGACCACAGATGGCAACGGTAAGACCGGGTGTAATGGATAAGATGGAAAGATGTGAAGGTCAGACCGGTGAGATTGTTAAGGTTAAGCACGATTTAAAAGAGTCTGATATAAGAACTAAGCTGATCGACATCGTAAAATCTACTAAAGAGCTTGTTTCTCTTACAGATGCGGAAATTATCTGTTCCGGAGGAAGAGGACTTGGAGATGCGAGCGGTTTTGAGCTTATGAAGAAATTCGCCGACAAGGTTGGCGGAGTTGTAGGTGCGTCAAGAGCGGCAGTTGATTCCGGGTGGATCGATCATTCACATCAGGTAGGACAGACAGGTACTACAGTAAAGCCTAAAATTTATTTCGCATGTGGTATTTCAGGTGCTATTCAGCATTTGGCAGGAATGCAGTCTTCCGATATCATAGTAGCTATCAACAAGGATCCTGATTCTCCTATTTTTGAGATAGCAGACTATGGCATAGTAGGCGATCTATACAAGGTGATTCCTGAGATCATTGAAATGTGGGATCAGGCTGATTCACTGGTAGATAGCGATTCTGCTTGTAAAGTTGGCTAAGCTTTATATATAACATAGCAAATTAGTTAAAGGCGCACTATATAGTGTGCCTTTTTTTTAGAATTAAAGGAGGTAGCAATGATTTACAACAGTATATCCGATGCTATAGGTAATACGCCTCTTATAAGACTTAGTAAGATTGAAAAGATTTTTGGTATAGATGCAGAGATTTATGCAAAATTAGAATCCATGAATCCCGGCGGGAGTGCAAAGGACAGGGTGGCGTTAAACATGATAAAGCGTGGGGGCATAATCAAGGGCATGACTATAATAGAGCCTACCAGCGGCAACACAGGCATAGGTCTTGCGATGATTGCAGCTGCAGAAGGAATAAATGCCGTATTCACAATGCCCGATACGATGTCGCCTGAAAGGATAAAATTATTTCATGCATATGGGGCGAAGGTGGTTACAACACCCGGCAAATTCGGTATGCAGGGAGCAGTGGATAAGGCCTTAGAATTAAAGAAAGATATCGATGGAGCTGTTATATTAGGGCAATTTACAAATGAGGCAAACCCTGAGGCTCATGAACTCGCAACCGGTCCTGAAATAGTTAAAGATTTGGGAACAACACCTGATGTATTTGTTGCGGGGATAGGCACAGGAGGTACAATTACGGGTGTAGGCAGATTTTTGAAAACAAGGAAGAAATCTACAGCAATAATAGGGATAGAACCTGCAAGTTCTCCGCTACTCACGAAAGGTGTAGCAGGTGCACACAAAATTCAAGGTATAGGAGCAAATTTTGTCCCTGAGATATTAGATAAAAGTGTAATTGATGAAGTTGTTACGGTTAGTGATGAAAGTGCGTTCAAGTTCATGGAGATTCTGGGAAAAGAAGAAGGGATTTTCGCAGGTATTTCATCAGGTGCAGCAATTTCTGCAACCGTAGATGTTTGTAAACAAAAGAATTTAACAGGTAAAAAAATTGTCGCCGTTCTACCTGATACCGGAGAAAGGTATGTAAGCCTGCTAGATTAGTTAGCATGCTCGATCTCCCACATGAAACTTGCGTCGTATACGACGTAAGTTTCATGTGAGGTTTGCATATACTAATCACACCTTCTTGTCATAAGGAATCATACTGCAATTTTTAATTTGGGAAATTCTTATTTGTGGTTTAATAGGACATTATTATTTCAGGTTCAGAGCGTTGAAAGGACGAGAGTATATTATGTTAATTAAGCGTAAAGCTGTTGTTTTAGTTTTAGTTGGACTGGCAGTTTGTTCTGCGCTTATTATTTTTATCATTAAAGATAAGAAGAATAGTGATGGGATTTTTATAAATCCGGAGCATATCAAACAAGCAAAATATGTAGTTTCCGTCGGTGAAGATTTAAAAGAAAGATCTTATCTATTGCTAATAGATAAATATGGAAAGTGCATAGAGACAATCAAATATAAAGGCATGAGTATTGATTCAATAAATGAAAGCAGCAAAGGAGATTTTTTCTTACATTCCAGGCGTCTTAATAAACATTTCAGGCTTGAACAAAATGGTAAATTGCATGCCTTTTCATTGTTAAAAAACAAGTATTCTGATGAGGATTGGCAGGGAATGGCATCTTGGTGCGCAAGCACAAGCAAAAACGGTTTAATAGAGACCATGAATATAGGTAATATGGGCAAAAAATATTTAAGCAATGTTCTTTATAGAAAAAAACACGACAGTAATAGAACAGAAATAATATTTAAAGATGCCAATCCCTTTGCATTGTTAGAAAAAGGAAACAAAATATTTGTAGGGACGTATTTTGAAAAGACTGACGAAATGGGGCTTTCTGTTATAAATAAGAATAAAGCAGATTTGAAAAAAATAAAACTTAATTGCCAATATGCATCGGACAGCATGCAGCTATTTTCTGTAGGAAACAAGGTAATTATATATGGTGACAACAAAAATAAATATAATAACAAGTCAGCGCATTTTAAAACTCAGATTACTGCAGTCAATACAGAAACATATAAAATAAAAAAACTTATATTTAAAGATAAAGCAGTCCATATAGCTTATCCGAATGGGGAATTATTGAATGTCGTTACAGCGGATGGTTATCTGTATAAATATGACAGTAAGCTTAAACTTATTAGCAGGCGAAACGTAAAAAGGAGTGAGTTATACAAAAATATAATCAGTAATGATACAGACTTTACAGCTGAAAGCGCAAAGCTAAACAGAAAAAAACTATATACCTGGCGAGTAAAAGGCAAATCAAGCAAAGATATAATTGGTTACATAGAAGAATATGATAAAAATAATTTAAATTGCATTCAAAAAGTAGAAGTGAGACTAGATGAGAAATATAATTGTGCAGGTGATGAATTTGCGTTTAGTGTTAGAAAGTAATTTGTCCTAGTTACGCTTTTCTTTCATAAGGGAGCATGTTGCAACTTTTAACTTGGGAAATTTTCATTGGTGGTATATTAGGACATTGTTATTTTTAGTCTAGAATGATTTCAGGTTTAAAATTTGTTGTTTTGGGAATTAAGCGGTATATAATTGGAGTGTGGGAAGTTGTTGGGGTTAAGAAATATTAGCGAGGTTGAGTGTGATGGATGATAAAAAATTTATTATAAGTAGGAAAGAGCTTTTGGTAAGAGAGTTGGGTGTTTTACTTGCCGGTTATGTTCTGATGTGTGCTTTTTTGAACATGAATGAATGTTTTAATGTTTTGGGCTTATATTCTAAAATAGGAATGGTCATATTATCTACAACAGCTGTATTGATTTTGTTGGTGTATAGTATAAAAATTTGGAAACTGTTTAATAAGACTATGAAATCAGCGTTAGTTGGGAATATTCTGCTTGCTACAATGTGGAATGTTTTGATTATTGTTGGCACGTACACAAAATAATGAACATTTATATAAATGATGCACAACTATATGCTGTAGATTAGATATGTGAGAATGTTTGTTTTATGAAGCTTCTAAACCGAGATTTTTAATTTTCTTGTACTATAGATGAAGGTGATAACTTGAGGTGTAATTTATCCTTGATTTGAGAGGATAAATGCGTGTTGAATCGTAAAATTTAAGGGTTTTCGTATTTAACGACAGTCTTGATTGGTGTAGTTACATGAAGGTTGAAGCTGTAAGCTTTGTGCTTGCCTATGTAGTCAAAATTAAGATATAATGTATAGAGTTTTATTATAGAGGCAGGATATGAGAAGTAAAGCAGAGGTAACAGCTGAATATGAAAGGTGGAAGCATGCCCTTCAGGGTAACCGGGCGTATGATGATTTATACCGTGAGCTTGTGGCTATAGAAGGTAAGGAAACCGAGATTTACGAACGCTTTTATAAGGATTTGGAGTTTGGCACGGCGGGGATTAGAGATACTGTAGGAGTCGGCACAACAAGGCTCAATGAATTCACCGCCTTTAAAATAGCAAGAGGACTGGCAGAATATATTATAGATAAGTATTCTTCACTACTTGAGGCGCCTCAAAACAATACATGTGGACAGGTAAGTTGTATGGATAATAAGGATATTTATACAAAAAGCCTTCAAGATGTAAGCTCATTTGATAATAACACTGATGTGAACAGCTTACAGGTTGGTAGTTTGCCTGAAAGTAAGGCGTTGAAAGTAGTTTTAGGAAGGGATAGCAGGAACAAAAGTGATGTGTTTGAGGGCATCATAAGAGACGTAATGCTGAGCTTCGGTATAGAAGTATATAGATTTGATGGGATTGTACCCATTCCGATGATTTCATACATGGTATGCAATCACAGTTTTGTTGCGGGGATAATGGTAACTGCAAGTCACAATCGTAAAGAATATAACGGCATTAAAATATTTAATGAGAAGGGCGTGCAGCTTAACGGGGAACAGGCAGCGAATATCGCAGGATACATATGTGAGGTAGATCCGCTTGATTTCATAGATTTTAAAAAATCTGGAATAATTGACAACGCAACATCTATACCTGTCGGTGAGAGTTTAATAGACGGTTATTTTAATTACCTTGAAGGTGATATCAGCAAATGGGAGGCTATAGCTAAAGAGAATGCGATCAAAAGCGGGTTTGATATTTCGAAAGCCTTGGAAAACATAAAAATACTATATTCACCGCTTAACGGGACAGGGCTCAAATACGTGCTGAGAGCATTTGATTCACTGCAATTTAAAAACTTCGAGGTGGTAACTTCGCAGGAAAAGCCGAGCGGAGATTTCACAACCTGCCCCTATCCAAATCCTGAAATGGAAGAAGCCTTTAACGAGGCATACAAAGTAGCAAACGATGACTGCGATGCGATAATTTTAACAGATCCCGATTGTGACAGAATGGGTATACGGGTTTTACACGAAGGAAGGTTTATTGAGATTACCGGCAATGAGATGGGAATACTGTTTTTAGACTTTCTTTCAAGATTTTCGGGTAAGGGCGATGGAGTTGTCATAAAGAGTATCGTTACTACAAGGCTTATAGATGAGATAGTGAAGGCACGCAATATAGAAGTGAGGAACACGCTTACGGGATTTAAATACATGGGTGAAGAGATGTCCAATTTAGAAAAAGAGCCCGATAAACGCTATGTGTTTGCCTTTGAAGAGAGCATAGGGTATTTACCGGTTGCATCGCTTAAAGATAAGGACGGGATAAGCAGTAGCGCACTTGCTGTATTTTTACTTGCGTATTATAAATTGCAGGGTATGGATTTGGCAAAGCGTTTAGAAGAGATTTACGAGGAATTCGGAGCACTGTACACTCTGGGAGACAGTTTTTACACAACGGGTTCAAAGGGACTCTTAGATCGTGATATGATAATGCATTATTTCAGAGATAATGGAATAGATAAGCTTTTGGATAACCCTGTTATCAGGACTATTGATTATAGAGACCAAAAAATAACTCACGGTAAAGGTATAATTCCCGATGCGGATATTCTAAAAAACGGGATAAATACCGGCTTTACAAAGCTTCCAAAAAGCGATGTGCTTGAATACGAGGGCGCAAACGGCGATATACTGATAATAAGGCCATCCGGCTCTGAAGCTAAAATTAAATTTTATGCTATGGCAAAGCGAGATGATATACATGAAGCAAAAGAAGCGTGTAGAGCTATCCTCAAAGAAGCCATAGCTACATCAAAGGCTTTAATAGGCTATAAATAAGGAGGACAGATGGGACAAATTGCGATAGGCGTGGATAAAACGAGGTCGTTTAGATTTTATATAGGATATCTTAAGGATTTAATAGAAGATGCAGCGGTTTATCATAAGCCGTCCCTACTCGCAGCTACGGTTTTAGGCAGGACGTTGGTCGGGGCGGCGCTTATGGGAGCTATGCTTAAGGGCGATAAGGAAAAACTTACACTTATTATTAGAGGTGAAGGCATTGCAAAGGAAGTGCTTGCGACCACAAATGGAGAAGGCAAGGTAAAGGGCTATATAGCAAATCCCGATATCGATTTACCGAATAGGGCTGACGGCAGTATGGATCTTGAAGGGGCAATAGGCTTAGGGAATTTGACAGTTATCAAAGACGTTGGGCTGAAGGATCCCTATACAGGAAGTATAAGCCTTGTTAGCGGAGAAGTAGCAGAAGATTTAGCGGCATATTTTTATATTTCCGAGCAAAAAAACACGATGGTAGCGCTATCGGAATCAGCCGGGGTTATAATACAAATGATGCCCGAGGCAAGCGAAAAGGCAATACAGGCAGTCGAAACTTTAAGTAAAGATTTAAAACCGCTTAAGGAGCTTATGAGGGAAAGCAGTGATGTATCAGAATTTGTAGCCAATATATTTAAGGGCGTAGACGAAGAATTTAAACCCATAGTACTTGAGGAAAGGGAATGCATATATGAATGCGATTGTTCTAAGGAAAGATTTGAAAAGGCCTTATTAGCTACGGGTAAAAAATCTTTAGACGAACTTGCCGATTCCAAGGAAGATATTGAAACGGTCTGCCATTTTTGCGGTAAAAAGTATTATTTTACCCCTGAAGATATAAAAAAGATAAGAGAAAATGCGGAGGATGCATGATGGGAGAAATGTCAGAAAAAAAATCAGTGGCGGTTATCTTTGGAGGACGGTCGCCTGAGCATGAAATTTCGTGCATATCGGCAGGGTTCATAGTGAAGGGGCTGCGAGAAATATTTGACCGAGTCGTAAATATCTATATAGATAAATCAGGGAATTGGAATAGGGTGGATGACGGCATTGCAGATTTCACAAAGCTTGATGTAAAGAATGAAGCCGCATTCTTTACCATAGAGCAATGCCTTACCGATGTGGATATCGTATGGCCTGTGCTTCACGGTCCGTATGGTGAAGATGGTAAAATTCAAGGACTCTTTGAAATGTATGATATACCGTATGTGGGTTGTAATGTGACGGCTTCTGCCATAGCTATGGATAAGGTTATTGCAAAAAATGTATTTGAGCATGCAGGACTCAAGACGGTGAAATATGAGTTACTTCTGGAAAAAGAGTACAGGGATGACGAGGAGCGTGAGCTTGAGAGAATAGAAAAGCTGGGATTCCCGATGTTTGTAAAACCCGCTAATATGGGATCCAGTGTAGGTATAAGTAAAGCGACGGATGAAAAAAAATTAAAGAAAGCGATAGAAGATGCCTTCCAATATGATTATAGATTGATAATTGAGGAAAATATAATTGGGAAGGAAGTTGAGGTAGCGGTTTTCGGGAACGGACATTATGAGGCTTCAGTAGCAGGTGAGATTCACCCTCGAGCAGAGTTCTACGATGTGGATGCCAAGTATCATTCAGGAGGAGATACGGCAATCATAATACCGGCAGATATAAGTGAAGAACAGATGAAGATGCTTCAAGAAGAAGCAAAGATAGCAGCTAGAGCCATAGATTGTAAGGGCATTTGCAGGGTGGATTCGTTTATTAAGGCGGATAGCAACGAAATATTTATTAATGAGGTAAATACAATGCCGGGATTTACGGAGATAAGTATGTATCCGAAATTATGGGAAGTAAGCGGTATTTCAAATAAAGAGCTGTTAGAAAGGATAATAAATTATGGATACGAAACCTATAAAGGTAAAAGTAGTAGGGATGCAGCATTACGAGGGACAAGAAAAGTCTAAAATCGAGATGGTGGCAAGTGCTGAAATCACTCAGGTAGACGGTGTAATAAACCTTGTGTATGATGAAAGCGCTTTGCCGGATAAGGAAGGCTGGTCTACATTACTTGAGATAGTAAGCGGCAGAGTGTATTTAACCAGGAAGGATGATAAGGGGAACGTTGCAGAAAAGATTTTGTTTGAAAAAAATTTAGTAAGCAGATTCGTCATGGATACTCCTATGGGAGATCTCGATATATATATAGAAACGGATAAGGTGGACAACAATATCGTGCCGGAAGGACGAGGTAGTTTGATAATAGATTATAGAATACAGCTCGGCAATGCTATAAGAGGATTTGCAAGGATGGAAATAACCATTTTATAAAAAACGTTGCGACTTAAGGAGGCGAAATGAAGAATTATGGTCTTGTGGCTAAGGTGCTGGCAGTACTGCTTGCGATCATGCTTTTAGTATCGACATTTGCTTTTTTGGTGTAAGGTTGTAATAGGGTAGGCTGATAATATGAAAAAAGGATTTGATTCAAAAAAATATTTACAAGAGCAGACAAAATTTATATTAGAACGCATAGAGGCTACCGGTAGCGAACGATTGTACCTTGAATTTGGAGGCAAGCTTGTGGAGGATAGACATGCTGCAAGAGTGCTTCCGGGATATGATGAGAATGCAAAGATAAAGGTGCTCAAGACATTGAAGGACCAAGCAGAAATTATCATCTGCGTTTATTCAGGTGATATCACTACGAGTAAAACGAGGCATGACTTTCATATAACCTACGATCTTGAAGTCATGCGCCTCATAGATGTATTCAGGAGCAACGGGCTTAGTATAAACAGCGTTGTAATCACCCGATATCAGGAAAGTCCTAATACAATAGCCTTTATTAGGAAGTTACAGCAACGGGATATAAAAGTATATAAGCATACGGCGACGAAGGGTTATCCGAGAGATGTGGATATTATAGTGAGCGATGAGGGGTATGGCGCAAATGAAATGATTGAAACCACACGCCCGTTGGTGGTGGTAACGGGGCCCGGCGGTGGCAGCGGTAAGCTTGCAACTTGTCTATCGCAGCTCTACCATGAAAATTTAAGGGGAACAAAGGCGTCATATGCCAAGTTTGAGACCTTTCCTATATGGAATCTCCCTGTAAAGCATCCTGTAAATATAGCTTATGAGGCAGCAACTATAGATTTGCAGGATGTTGTTATGGTGGATCCCTTCCATCTTGAAAAATATAATGAAATGGCTACAAATTACAACAGGGACATAGAGGTTTTCCCCATAGTAAATAGAATTATAGAGAAAATAACAGGAGAAGAGAGCATATATAAATCACCTACGGACATGGGTGTAAACAGAGCGGGCTTCAGTATAACGGATGAAGAGGTTGTAAAACAGGCTGCGCAGCAGGAGGTGATAAGAAGATACCTCATAGCTAACATATATTATAAAAAGGGGATGATATTAGAATCTGTCCTCGATAGAAGCAAATTATTGCTGGACGAAATGGGAATCACGGTAGAAGATAGAGCGGTAGTGTTGAGAGCGCATGAAAAATTGCAAGAAAAAAGAAAGATCATAGGGGAAAACAAGGCATTAGCGATATCTTGTATAGAATTGCCGGACGGCAAGATAATATATGGTAAAAGTTCCAGAAAAATGGTAGCATCTGCAGCCGCGATCTTAAATGCAATAAAGTATTTAAGCAATATAGACGATGAAGTGCACATAATAGCTCCGGAATTTTTAGAAAGCATACAAAATTTAAAGCTAAATGTTTTAAACAGGCGTTCTGAAGTGTTAGAATGTGAAGAGATACTAAATGCGCTGGCAGTATCGGCGGTGAACTCGGAATGCGCAAGATTGGCAGAAGAAAGTCTCAAGCAACTTAAGGGTTGTAAACTTCATTGTACAGCGATTTCTTTGCCGAATGATGACAAAACCTTGGCGCAGCTTGGACTCGATGTTACTTGCGATCCTGTATACGAAGGCACAAATTTATATTACAGGTAGCTTGTAAAGCGATTGAATTAAGATTTTAATGTATGAGCGATAGGAGGATGTTATGAAAAAGATTGGTGTATTAGGAGCAGGCACAATGGGAGCCGGCATAGCTCAGGTGTTGCTGCAGGGTGGCTACGAAGTTGCGATGAGGGCAAGAAGAGAATCTTCTATTGAGTCGGGGAAGGCAAAGATAGAGAAGAACTTCTCCAAGATGGTAGCGAAGGAAAAAATAAGCGAGGCTGATAAGACGGAATTTTTATCAAAGCTACAAATCTCCACAGAGCTTGATATATTCAAGGACTCAGACATCATCATAGAAGCGACTACGGAGAATATGGAGGCAAAAAAGGAATTGGCAAAACAGATCGATGAAATCTGTAAGGAAGATGCCATATTCGCAACGAATACATCTTCGTTGTCTATAACGGAGATAGCGGCGTGTATGAAACATCCTGAAAAAGTTATCGGCATGCATTTCTTCAATCCTGTGCCTGCGATGAAGCTGGTAGAGGTAATCAAGGGCTTTGCTACGGATGAAGCTGTAAACAAAGAAATAATCGAAATGACTGAAAAAATCGGGAAGACTCCCGTTCAGGTAGAAGAAGGTCCGGGATTTGTAGTAAACAGAATATTATTGCCTATGATAAATGAGGGAATAGGAATACTGGCAGATGGGCTTGCAAGTGCAGAAGATATAGACAAGGCGATGAAGCTTGGAGCGGGACATCCTATGGGACCTCTCGCATTGGCAGACCTCATAGGATTGGATGTTTGCCTTGCTATAATGGAAACGCTGTATAGCGAATTTGGGGATTCGAAGTACAGGCCGCATCCGCTACTCAGGAAGATGGTAAGGTCTAACAATCTGGGCATGAAAACGGGTAAAGGTTTTTTTGATTACAGCAAATAAAGGCGAGCAAGATGTTCATGCAAGGATAGAGGAAGCACTTGAAAGGGGCGAAAGCGCCCTTGCGCATGCAGGCATTGAAGATGCGCAAGGAGAGGCGGTTTGCCTCTTTTGCTTTGCCACCGGAATAAGCAAAAGTGAGCTTTTGCTCCGGCAAAGCAAAGCGCTTTCGCCAAGGCAAGGTAGGTCAGCTTTCGGAGAAGATGTATACAGGAAATACGATTCACTTATCGCACGGAGACTTAAACGAAAACCCCTACAACACATCCTTGGGAGCGTCAATTTTTTCGGATTTGATTTTAAGGTGGATGAGAGAGCTCTGATACCTAGATTTGAAACGGAACTGCTTGTAGAAAAGACATTGGAAAAGATTGAGGTGCTTCAAAACGAAACCCGTGAAAAATTCATAAAAGTATTGGATCTTTGTACAGGCACCGGAGTCATAGGGATAACCGTAAAAAAAACCATTCCGGGTGTAGAATGCACGCTTTCAGATATAAGTAGCGACGCATTGGAGCTTGCAGCTGATAATTTGAAATCGCTGAAGGCTGATGTGCGCATCGTGCAGTCGGATCTTTTCGAGGAATTTGTAGACGAAAAATTTGATATAATAGTAAGCAATCCGCCGTATATAAGGCGAGCAGATATAGATAAATTGCAGACGGAAGTGCGTGAGTTTGATCCGCATCTTGCCCTTGATGGCGGTGAAGACGGACTCGAATTTTATAGAAATATTGCGGATGAAGTGCAGAATTGTTTAAAGCGCAGCGGCTATTTGATTTGTGAAATAGGAGCAGACCAAGGGGATGACGTTGTTAAAATATTCAAGGAAGCGGGAGCCGTGAATGCCCGCATAATCAAGGATTTTACGGATAAAGACAGGATATTGGAAGCACGGTTTGACAATTGAGCCGGAAGGGGAAGTATGAAATATACATCATTGGTAATTATGGCAGGCGGGCTCGGCAGCAGGTATGGGAGCTTAAAGCAGGTAGATAAATTGACGAGTACCGGCGAAACGATACTTGATTTTTCGATATATGATGCAGTTTCTGCAGGTTTCGACAAGGTAATACTGGTGATAAAAAAGGAAACGGAAGATATAGTAGACGAGCTCGTAAGAGGAAGAATTGATAAACATATCGCTGTGGAATATGCTTATCAAGACATGGCTGATATCCCGGTAAAAATCAATGCAGTGCATAGAGAAAAGCCTTGGGGAACGGGGCATGCCGTATATTCGGCGAGGGATAACATAAGTGGAGCTTTCGCAGTGATAAATGCCGATGATCTTTACGGAAGAGAAGCGTTTGAGAAGATGCATGAATTTTTAATAGATGCAGGTAATGCCGATAGGCAGGTGATGGTAGGGTATAACCTCGATAACACATTGAGCGTCCATGGTTCCGTATCACGAGGGATTTGTGAAGTTGATAAATCGGGAAGGCTCATAGGCATCAATGAAAGGCTCAATATATATTCAAATGAAGAAGGAATTTTCTATAAGGAGGCAGGAAATGCTGTAGGGCTTAAACCCGATAGTATAGCATCCATGAATTTTTGGGGTTTTAACGAGGAATTTCTGGGTAGAATAGAGAAGGATTGCAAAGCATTTTTTATGCAGTTGAATGAAGAAAGCATTGAGACGGCGGAATTCCATCTGCCTACTGCAGTAGACCGTTTTATAAAGGATGACG